>Ga0310695_10000273_pt1 | contig 137671 bp, 114 predicted proteins | sample RumenRJG_04DNA_FD_203882 | JGI IMG/M metagenome (GOLD analysis project Ga0310695, IMG submission 203882) | Bovine rumen microbial communities from Lethbridge, Alberta, Canada - RJG_04 (v2) (version 2) | ecosystem: Host-associated > Mammals > Digestive system > Stomach > Rumen | place: Canada...
CCTGCCTATAAATACAGTAGTAAGACTGATACTCCACAGGCAAGTTGGATCTTTCTTCCAGATCTTGGTCGTGGCAAGGGATGTATGGGTTCAAGTAATGTTATGGCTGAAAGCGTTGAAAGCGAGAAGAATGCATCTCTTAGCTATGAGGTGGATATGAAGACCAGTCAAGTGGCAATAGGCATACTTCCTGTTCAGGACATATATCCGGAGCGAGGACTTCGTATTGGCGTTAAGATTGACGATCAGCCAATGCAGGTAGTTGATGCCCGCCAATGGTTTCACGATGTGTTTGGTGAATACACACCAAAGAACCTTGCTGTCTCCAAGGTGTTGAAACCATTGCCAAAGGCTGACAAACTCCTATTGAGCGGATGGAATAAAGGCCGTAAGATGCCCCGTCGTGATGAGGTCTTTGATAATATCCGATGGCTATCGGTCAATTTCGACATAACCCCGGGTAAGCATACCCTAAAGCTAATAATGATTGATCCAGAAATCACGGTAGAGCAAATTGTAATCAATCCTGACAACAATCATTACAGCTATTTCGGCAATGGATATTTCAGATAGAAAATCTATCGCATGGAAGGTTGGATGAGGTAGGGGGCTATCTGCTTTCGTAAGCTCGTGCTGCGAAGTATATCACGATTACGCCTATTGAGTAAGCAAGTAAATCCCACCATACGAAGCCTTGTCCGAGAATCATGTGCCCGATAAAAGTAGAGCGAATTGCAACCAACCATTCCCATCTTATGAGTTGAGAGAACTCCACAATGAAGGAAAGGACAAACGTGATAATGGCAATATGTTTCAGCTTGATTTTGATGAATATGAGGCGCAGGAAACAGAACAATGCCATAGCCCAAAGACCGTCGCCAGTTTCATCTGGCAGGAAAGCCACTTTTCGTGAGGAAAGCCCAAGCACGATTAGCAAGGCAATAGCGATGATATAAAACACTCGTTTTGGCATGTGTTACCAAGCCTTCCCAAAAGTAGCCTAACCAAGCCTTCCCAAAGGGAAGGATGTTTTATACCTTTAGCCGCGTTGGTTCTTCGGTTTTTTTATTTTTCGCAAAGCTTAACAAGCTTCGCAAGTGTTAATAATGAAAATTAGTTCATAGTTCCAACGCCTTGAAGGGGCAATCGCTTTCAGCCCTGGGCATCGCCTTGTTGATCTGTGATTTATGATATTATCCCATCACCACATCGAGCACCATCATAAGGACGAAGCCTACGGCAAAACCGATGGTGCTGAGATTGCTATGCTGACCGTTAGAGGCCTCGGGGATGAGTTCTTCTACAACCACATAGAACATTGCTCCGGCGGCAAAGGCAAGCATATAGGGTAGGATAGGGGTGAGTGCTGAGGCAAGCAATAATACAGCCAGAGCCCCGACAGGTTCCACAGCACCGCTCAGCGAGCCTATTACGAACGATTTCCATTTGGAATTGCCTGCTGCCCGCATTGGCATAGAGATGATTGCGCCCTCTGGCACGTTCTGAATGGCGATACCCAATGCTACGGCTACGGCACTGGTTAGTGAGATATACGAAAAATCACTATTGGCTCCTGCAAAGACAACACCCACAGCCATACCTTCCGGCAGATTGTGAATGGTTACTGCCAAAGCCAGCATCGCAGTCTTGGAAAGATGTGACCTCATACCTTCCGGTTTGTCAGTACCGATATGAAGGTGTGGTGTAATCTCGTCAATCATCAACAGAAATCCTATACCTGCAAGGAATCCTACGGCTGCGGGCATAACAGCCCACCGTCCGTTTCCCTCTGCCATTTCCATCGACGGAATAAGCAGCGACCATACAGATGCCGCCACCATCACACCAGATGCAAATCCCAATAAGGTCTTCTGTAATCTTACTGACATCTCATCGCGCATGAAGAACACGAAGGCAGAGCCGAGCATCGTACCTAAAAGCGGAATCAGCAATCCTATGATTAACGTTGTCATATCCTACTCCTTTTCATTTTGTGATTATCAGCTATTCTCCCAAAACCATGTGTAATGTGACAATATAGCAGATTTATGGCTACAAATGTAGTTATAATTTCTGAGACTAACAATATCCCACACAGATAATTAAGATTTGTTAGGCTATAAAAAAGGAAAAACAGATGTTGGAGAGAATAGCGGATAAATATTTGCATTATTTCTTCCTTGCCCTGAAATAAAGCATGGCACCCTCAACGTGGAAGTCGAGGATCTCACAATAAGGCTCCAATCTGCGTTTCACGTCATTGGCTTTGTCGAAAGGCGGTGTGAACCATCCCATGCGTGTCATAACGGTACGTGCAAGCCAGTCGGCAACCTTCTGTTCGCCGGCAATATAGAAACACGCCAACAATTCTCCACCCGATTTCAAGGTGCGGAGAATTTCGGAGTAAGCCTTATCTTTGTCGGGAAACACGTGCAGGCCGTTCATACATAGCACCTTGTCAAAAGTTTCGTCATCGAATGGCAACATACCGACATCGCCCTGCATAGTCTTTATATTGCTGATTCCTGCCTTACGGAATCTGTATTCTGCCTGTTCAAGCATATCCTGACTATAGTCCATGCAAACAAAGTCTGCCTGTTTCATGCCTGTGTATTTCTTCGCAGTAAACACAGCGGTTCCAACAGGGATATCAAGCAACTTACCAGAAAAGTCATCGGGAATCCAACCCAGTACCTGGCGGGCTATCTCGTTATCATCAACACCGCCCCACAACAGTTTGAAATAGAGCTTACTCCACCACTTCCCTTGCGTGATGGCATCGTCATAGAAGCTCTTGCTAAACTTATACGATTTCTTGATTTTATCAGCCATAATATATAAATGTAAGTGAATTATTTTCGAGTACAAAAGTACTGCGAAAAAATCACAACTTGGTTGCATTGTGTGATTTTAGTATTCACTTTTTTCACTTATTATGACTTTACTCCTATAATAGTGGCATACGACGGTTTCATGCGATGAATCTCTGTATTTACGAAGCCGGCATCTTCGAGGAATTGCTTCAGTTGTTCTGGCGGATAAGCTGTCATTCCTTCCACAAAATCCAGCCATTTGGAATTGGTAACAACGACCTCCACCATTATGGCGAAACGACCGCCTGGCTTCAGAACCCTATACACCTCTTTTATGCACTCTGGGAGGTTTGGCCAGAAATATACCGTCTCAACTGCTGTTACGAGGTCGAATTTCCAGTCATCGTAAGGCAGTTCGGTTACTGAGCCTTGCTGAATGAATACCTGTTTGCCCAATACGTCGGCATTAAGTTTACGGGCTTTTTCCACGCTTTCCTCAGAGATGTCAATGCCATATACCATACCGCCCTTGCTTCTTTTGAGCATTCGTTTTAGCGATGCTCCACCACCAAAGCCGATGTCGAGCATAGTCCATCCGTCCTGAATCTTTACGAGGTCCAGTCCCCAGTTGTTAAGCGGTCCGTGACTTGCGTTCATGAACTTCAGCATGATACGCCCCATGCGTCCCTTTGGATGGGCGCAGTTAGTGAAAAGCTTCTTCAGAAATCCCATGTTTCTTTAAATTAAAAATTTCAAGTTTTTTCGCTAAGGCTCAACAAGCAGAAGTAAGTCGCAATGCTCATCAAGCTGCGCAAGTCTCTTTCGGCCGCCGACCTCTTCGGCGTTCTGAACATCCGACTGTCTTGCTGATGAGCATAGCGAAGAACTTGCTTTAGCTTGTTGAGCTTTGCGAAAAAACTTCAGTTATAAATTTCTACTTTATGATTTTTATAGAGTGCCATGAAAGCACACAGCCGATGACTACCATCATAGGCAGAATGACATACTGTCCTGCATTCTCAGAAGGCAGTTCCATAAAGGCATGAGCAATGTTGAAAAGTCCGATGAGGATAGCCAACACGGCATTTACTGTGCGTAAAATCTTTGCACGGCAGTCTGTAAGCAAACAAAATATTCCGCAGACAGGGATGAAGAATGACAATGTCATCATAAATACAATCATGCCATAGTCAACATTACCGTTGGTGGCAACAACAGCCATGTCCTTGCCCCAGAACATAGGTAGAATGTCGGTCAATGTGTGGCATGCGAATCCGCAGATAGTCATCAGCCACAATACTATAATCTTCTGATTTCTTACCATATTTTTTGCCTTTTAAAAAGCCCGCCATAGATGATGACGGGCTTGTTTGAACTTTTACTGGTTGTGTAATTAAAAGGGGGAATTATAATGCGGGAGTTATAGAAGCAATCCATGCATCGATGCGTCCTGATGTCTTGTCGTCCTCATTGTCGTTGTCGAGGGCGAGACCTACAAACTTACCGTCAATAACGGCCTCGGAATCATCGAATGTATAATCAGAAGCATCAACAGCACCTACGATATTAGCACCACCATCCTTGACTGCATTGTAGATCTCTGCCATGCCTCCGCAGAATGTATCGGAATAGCTTGATGAATCGCCACAGCCGAAGAGAGCTACGGTCTTGCCATTAAGGTTGCTTCCCTTGAGCACCTTGATACCGTCATACCAGTCATCCTGTACCTCACCGGCTCCCCAAGTGCTTGTGCCGAGGATAAGGTTCTCATTCTCTGCCACTACATCAGCAGAAAGATCAGATACGCTGATAGCCTCTGTACCGAGCTTTGATGCAATCTCATTAGCAATACCCTCGCAAGTTCCAGTTGAACTGCCATAAACCACGATAGTCTTTTTCATTTCTTTCTATGTAATATTATTAATAAGTAAAATAAACGTGTCAAGATTACGGTGGGAACTTATAGAACCCACCTTAAGCATATTCCTTTTGCTCTCGCTGTTTCCTCTCGCAGAATCGCTCGCATTGGCAACAGATGTCATATCCGAGAAGGGCACCGATGATGAAATCGTGTTCTGGGGAAAGACGTACAAGAGGCTTATCCACTATTATACGGATAGCGTCAAGGCATTGTTTCTTTCCGAAGAAGATGTTGATGTTTGAGTTACCCACCCTCTGAATGATATATTCTATACCCTGACTCTTAAGGCGATTAACTGCAAAGTCCTCATAACGGGCATTGCAGGTGAAGAGAATCATCTGTCTCACACCTTTCTTATATTCATAAATGTGATTCATCAGCACCTTCATATCGAGAGCCTGCTGAACTGTTTTGAGTTGTTCTACTGACATAGTAAACAAAACCAAGCCTTCCCCAAATGAAGGATGCCTTATAGTATTCTTCTGTAGAGGAACTTGGCTATTTAAATAAGTTATTATACTGTTGTCTATTTCTGCTGCTTAGAGCGAAAAGCCTATCAAACATCCTTCCCTTTGGGAAGGCTTGGTTAGGCTTCTATTTTCGAGTGCAAAGTTACACCGAAAACACGAAATGTGCAATACTCAAAAATTATGTTTTTGTGAGTGAGGATCTTAGGAAAACACAAGAAAACAGATTAATCAAAAATAGGTATTGCTTTGTGGGACACATAACTTGACATACCTACTTCTGATGTCTGCCTATTAAAAACAGAAACACAGAATACACGAAAGCTTTCGATTATTCCGTGCATTCTGTGTTCAAAATAAAAATATCCGGGTATCTAGAGGAGTTTCAGAAAACTATTCTGCTTTTTTCCTTTTCTTCGGATAAGGAATAACAGGAAGCAGAACCTTTATCACCTTGATAGCCTCGTCGCGGTGCTCAATATCAAGGATATAGTGCTCTTTGGCTCCATCGTATGGAATGCCTGTATTTGCATCTGATATCATGTCTGCTATCTCAGGAAGTTTCTTCACATAGCAGATGTTGTCACAAGCTAAGATGATAGGTTTCTCGTCGATATAAATCAACCAGTCACCAAACATCTTCTTTGCCCGGATTACACCAACGCCCTCAATTTGAGAGCATACGAAGTCGATAAAATCTGTTGTACAAGCCATATATCCATTAGACGCTCAATACGCATTGTTTATTGCAAATATAGTCATAAAAGTTTGTTATCTTTGCTAATTTTGCATCTTTGCACCCAAAAATGAGATCAACATCTTTATACAAACTTAAATTCTTCACTCTTCACTTGGTTAATCTATACTTTCAGCAATGCTTTCAAGTACGTAGTCGAGAATCTCGGGGGTATGTGTCTCTGAAATGAAGTTACCCTCGAACTGCGAAGGACTTACATAGATGCCACGGCTAAGCATATTACGGAAATAACGTGCAAAGCGTTCCTGATCGCTGCGCTTAGTGTCTTGGAAATTGCGTACTGGCTTATCGTTGAAGAACATAGTGAACATTGAGCCGCACCGGTTTAGCTGTATTCCCTTGCCCTCAATTATCTTCTCCAGTTTTGCAATGAACGCATCGCTCTTAGCCTCAAGTTCTTCGTAGAATCCGGGACGGGATAGCTGGGTAAGCGTCTCTATACCTGCTGCCATAGCCACAGGGTTTCCGCTGAGAGTACCAGCCTGATAAACAGGTCCTTCAGGAGCAAGTACCTTCATGATATCCGCACGACCTCCGAATGCTGCTGCCGGGAAACCACCACCTACTATCTTGCCCACGGTGGTCATATCAGGAGTAATGCCGAAACGCTGCTGAGCACCACCATGAGACAAGCGGAAGCCTGTTATTACCTCGTCGAAGATAAGAATAGCACCACATTTCTCCGTAACCTCACGAGCAGTTTTCAAGAACTCCTCAGTAGGCACAACAACACCCATATTGCAAGCTACAGGCTCAAGGATAAGAGCAGCCACCTTGTCACCTTTCTCTGCAAAGTAACTGCGCAGAGTCTCTACATCGTTATAAGGCAATACGGCAGTATGCTTGACAAAATCCTTTGGCACACCTGCTGATGAGGCATTGGAGATATTGGCAACACCAGAACCTGCAGATACAAGGAGGTGATCAGCATGTCCGTGATAGTTGCCCTCAAACTTAACAAGAATATCACGACCTGTATAGCCACGAGCCACACGGATAGCCGACATGGTAGCCTCCGTACCACTATTAACAAAGCGCAACCGCTCCATTGACGGAATTGCCTCACGCACCTTTTCTGCCAAAGTTGTCTCGGCAAGGGTAGGAATGCCGTAGCTACTACCACGATTCACAGCGTCAACGGCAGCTTGACTAACCTTTGCATTGTTATGGCCAAGAATAAACACGCCCCACGACATACAGAAGTCAATGATGCGGTTATCATCAATATCCGTAAAGTATGCACCCTTTGCCTCGCGCACAAAGAGAGGTGTTGTGCCTACGCTCTTCAAAGCCCTTACAGGACTGTTCACTCCTCCTGGAATGACCTTCTGTGCCTGCTCGAAAGCAGCAGCAGACTTGATACGTTCATTTATGCCCATTTCTGCATGTATTCCTTAGCGTAATATGAAATAATATACTGAGCGCCAGCACGCTTTATAGCGATAAGGCTCTCGAACACCACACGCTGCTCATCCAGATAGCCGAGCTTTGCAGCAGCCTTCAGCATAGAGTATTCACCACTTACCTGATATGCCACCATAGGCACCTGTGGGAATCGCTCAACGCCACGCGCTATCATATCGAGATATGGCATAGCAGGCTTTACCATTGTCCAGTCTGCTCCCTCCTCAATATCAGCGGCTATCTCTTCAAGTCCTTGATCGTGTGTGCGATAGTCCATCTGGTATGTCTTGCGATCACCGAATGATGGAGCAGAGTCGGCTGCATCACGGAAAGGTCCATAGAAAGCAGAAGCATACTTGGCAGAATATGCCAGAATCTTACACTTGTCGCGCAAGCCTGCCTCTACCAAGCGATTATGCAGAGCCTCAATCTGACCGTCCATCATTGCAGAAGGTGCCACGAAATCAGCACCTGCCTTTGCATGAACGTATGCCATTTCTGCAAGCAGAGGCAATGTTGAGTCGTTCTCTACATCGTGGTTGTGGAGAAGTCCGCAATGACCGTGACTTGTATATTCGCAAAGGCAAACGTCTGTTATTACGCATACCTCTGGCTGAGCAGCCTTGATAGCCTTTACAGCACGACATACAAGTGCATCCTCTGCGTATGCAAGTGAACCGCGCTCGTCTTTCAGATTATCGTCGATAACACCGAAAAGCAGCACCTTGTCTATACCAAGGGCATAAATCTCTTTTACATCTTCTACCAGTGTGTCGATAGAGAAACGGTAGATGCCTGGCATTGTGCTTATCTCATCACGAACGCCCTTGCCTTCTACAACAAAGTAAGGGTATATAAAATCTTTTACATCAACTGATACGTCAGCATACTTATCGCGTACTTCCTGCGATGTACGGTATGTTCTGAATCTTTTCATAATTATCTTTGTTTTAATATTGTTTGTAAATGTTGTTCGGTAATAGGACCTCGCGTAACCAGTTCCTTCTTCTCAGGCAATACCCCATAAAGACGGATAAAATTGTCGATGGTTGAAGGTGATGTGAACACTATACGGTCTATTTCATCCAGATTCACCTTCTTTGGATGCTCTGGCATACGGTTGATATATGCCGTGACGCAATCAACCTCAAAGCCCAGTTGCCTGAGTCCTTCGGGAATTATTGGCAATGCAAGGTTGGAGCGTGGTATGAGTACACGTCCATGAGGCTGGCTACTGAACCACGAGACGACACCATACGAGTTGTCTTCTTCCACTTCATAAACCTCCTTTACGCCGATTTCATGCAGAGCCATAGTGGTTGTGCGCCCAATAGAGACTATCCTCGTGTGCTTTACTGACAATTGCCCGACATATTTCGCAGCATATCGCGAAGTAAACAGCACATAGTCATAGCTGTCAATATCGGCAATGGCACGGCGAAGTTGCGTGTCATCATTCACAGGCACAATTTCAATCAGCGGTGTGTGGATGTAGTTGGCATCAGGCGAAGTCAAGCCCGTGTAGAGTGTTGGCATAGTTTAAATAATGCTGTCCTTTGCAAATACCACTTTCAAGTCATCGCGCCCCTTTAGTGCGGTTATCGCCAGTCGTCCTTGCATTGGGTGCGTTTCGAAGTTGAGTACTTCTGTTATCTCATCTTCCATACCAAGACGCTTTAGTGCGCATGTAGCAACAATCACGGCATCTATCTTTCCGTCGCGAACCTGCTCAACACGCTCTTCTATGCAGCCGCGTATGCCCACTACCTTTAAGTCAGGTCGAATGCTCTCCAGTTCTTTCTTGCGTAGTGGTGAACTGGTGCCTATGGTGCTGCCTTCTGGAAGGTCTGCAAGGGATATATGGTCACGGCTAACCAAAGAGTCGGTCTTGTCGAAGGCTTCGTAGAGTGCTATTACCTCCAAGTCAGGATGCAGTTTCTCCGGTAAGTCCTTAGCCGAGTGTATGGCTATGTCGGCCTTGCCAGAAAGTAAAGCCATGTCAAGTTCGCGAGTGAACATATCGTCAGGTGCCTCGCCATTCAATAGAGAGATTTTCATGTGTTTATCTCCATACGAGCGGCGTGTAACCAACTGATATGAAAGGTCAGGGAAACGCTTTAGAACCTCGTTTACCTGAATCTGCGACAATCGACTGCTACGAGCCGTTATGCGGATAGCTTTCTTGTATTGCTTGCGACGCTCCAGAGTCTCGTGCAGTTCCGTTATAGCCTCTTCAATCATCTGCTCAGCCTTTTTCACCTCATCCTCACGAACAGATATATTGGCCTTCACCTTCTGCTCTACATCATGCAGATTATATAGCGTAACACCCTGCATCTTAGCTACTTCCGGGTCAATGTCACGTGGGAAGGCAAGGTCAATGGCAAGAAGTGGTCGCCCTGGTGTTAGGTCAGATGGATGTATGATGGCATCAGGAGCAGAAGTAGCACTAATAAGAATATCAATATCCTTCAGGAACTTCTGCTTATCTTCAAGTCGGAAGATGTCAATGCCATAAGGCTCAGCCATACGCCTTGCCTTTTCCTCTGTGCGGTTGGCGAGAAATACGAGTTTCGCTTTCTTATTGAGCAGGAACTTGATAATCTCTTCCGTCAGCTTGTTCACGCCAATGATGGTGATGCGGGCATTGCGAAGGTCTATCTTTTCCTGTTCAATTATTTCGATGGCTGCAAGCGAGTGACTCACCGCTCCATGACTTATCTGTGTCTCGCTACGCACACGCTTGCCTATCTGCAATGCACTCTCAAATAGCTTGTGCATACCAGCCGGCAGTTTCTTGGTGCGCTTTGCGGTCATATATGCCTCCTTGATCTGGCCCTGTACAGCCTGTTCGCCTATTATGGCAGACTCCAGACCGCAAGCCACTCTGAACAGATGTCGTGCCACCTCATCGGGAACATCACCATTGCCATAGTACAGTTCTACGCGGTTGCACGTTTGCAAGAGCACAGCAGAATCATCGTTCTTATGCTCCAGATTCTTAAAATATTCCTCGCGCTCAGCCAGCGATGTATCCTGATGATTTATTGACTTATATTGTATCATTTCCAATTAGTGTTTTTAATCCAATCTACTAAAAACTGCACATTATCCAATGGAGTATCGGCAAGCACACCATGCCCGAGATTCACTATCCAGTTGGGATGTTTCTGAAAGAATGACTTATAGCTCTCAAGAGTTTGTGCTATCTCCTTCTGTGGAGCAAAAAGCAGATGCGGATCAATATTGCCTTGCAATCCCACCTTCGGATGAACCATCTGTCGGGCTTCTTTGAGTGATGTTTGCCAGTCAATGCTTACGAAATCGCATACATCAGGTGTGATATGCTTCAATCCGCTTCCTAATCCTTTTGGGAAGAAAATCAACGGAATACTCTTTGAACGCACGGCATGGGTTATCTTACAAACAGCAGGCATGAATAATTCAATATACATATCCGCAGGTATCAATCCTGCGTGTGTCTCAAAGAGCTGGAAAGCATCTATACCGTGTTCTATCTGATTGATAGCGTATTCGATAGAAAGCTCTGTGACAATCTTTATCAATTGCTTTGTCTCTTCTTTATGCTCATAGAAGAATTTCTTTGTTTCGTTAAATGTTGGCTTCGTACTGGTGCCTTGCAGCATATAGCAGAGTGTTGTGAGAGGTGCACCGCAGAATCCAATTAGCGGTACCTTGCTTTGCTCCACCACCTTGTCAATGGCGTTATATACGAAGTTGAGGCGTTCAGGTTGTATGTTCAGATGCTTCAGCGGTTGCTGATAAGATGCTAACGGATGAGTGAACTTAGGTCCGCGCTCCGTCCATTCTATTTCCATTCCCATTGCCATTGGAATGGTGAGAATATCGCTGAAAAGGATAGCAGCATCCACACCTAAGTCCGTTACAGGCATCAGTGTTACCTTTGCTGCCAGATCTGGAGTAGAGATAAGTTCAGAGAAGGAATACTGTTGTCTTAACTCTTGATAGCGTGGCAGTACGCGCCCTGCCTGACGCATAAGCCATACAGGTGGACGTTGGCATTCCTTGCCGAGAAGCGTATTGAGAAATATATGATCCATATAGAAAAAATCCGAGTGCAAAATTACAATATTTTCCCCGTTTCTGCAATCCCTATTTATAGGGATATTTATAGGGATGAAATTTGATACATTTATATAAAAAGTCTCATTTATAGTCAGAAAAGTTCAAACTGCTTGTCTCCCCAACACTCTATTTTTATATAAAACTTGCTCGTATCGAAAAAAAATATTATTTTTGCACCATGATTTGACTTAATATTATTCTATGAGATCAACATCTTTATTCAAGCAATGTATCTGGCTGATAAACATCATACACAGGTATGGTGAGATTACCTTTGCCCAGATTAACGAGGAATGGATGAAGACAGAGATGAGTGGAAATCAGAAAATGCATCGCTCTGCCTTCAACCGCCATAGGGATGCCATCCTGGATATGTTCGGCATCATGATTGAATGCAAAGGCCGTAAATACTACATATACAATGAGCGCGTATTGAATGAAGACTCAATACAGAACTGGCTCTACTCTACACTTACGGTGAATAATATCATCTCAGAGAGTATGTCGTTGCAGAATCGTATCTTCCTTGAGTCTATTCCGCAGGTAAGGCATCTGGAACTGCTTGTTGAGGCTATGAAGGTGAACAGAAAGGTGGTTATCGACTATCAGAAGTATGGTTCCAAGGAGGTGTCAGAACGTGTTATTGAACCTTATTTCCTAAAACTGCATAAACGCAGATGGTACGTAATGGCTAATACGACAGACGGCTACAGACTGTTCTCCCTTGATCGTGTGATGTCTGCAAAAGTGACGGGAGAGAGGTTCAGGATGCCCAAGAATTTTGATTCTAAAAGATATTTTGAGGATTGCTTTGGCGTGATGCGTGATGAGCGTCATCCTGCTGAGCGTATAGTGCTTCGTGCTCTTGGCAATGAGTGTCATTACATGGATGACCTACCTGTGCATCAGTCGCAGAAGGTGATAGGCGAGGGAGAGGGATATGTGGATTATGAGATCTTCATGCGTCCAACAAGCGATTTCATCGGTTATGTCATGTCGCGTGGTTCGTGGCTAAAAGTGATTAGTCCCCAGTCTTTGGTCGATGAAATCGCGGAAAATCTAAGAAAAACATTAAAAATGTACGAATAGTTATCTTTACGTGAGTTCGATGACTTGCTATATGGCAAACAGCAAGCTGTTTTTAACAGACAATAATAAGTTGCTTTCGCCATTTAGAAAAACCAATTAAAACCAAATAAAACAAAAGAAAACATTTTGTTTTATTGTTTTTATGTGTTTTTATTTGTCTTGTCCTGTTTTTCTAAATGGCGAAAGCAACATTTGGTAGCTGGTGCAGTTATATTTTCGCAATTTGTTTCAGATAAATCAGATAAATCTGTTTCTCTTTTTTTCATCGAATTCACGTTAATTATTGCCAGTTAAAAAGCAGCTTGCTGCTAAATATTGCAATGTTTATGGTTTTTGAACACAGAACTCATGGAATAAACGAAAATCTTCGTTCTTTTCGAGTTTTTCGTGTTCAATAGTAATCTTTGCGTCTCCGTGGCTTTGCGTTCTAAAAATAAATTTCTGCTCATTGTCACAATTTTCTTGAAAACTCAGGCTCCGCAAGGGGCATTTCCTGTAAATTTATGTTAAAATAACCGTTTTTTTCAAGAAAAACTGAAGATTTTTAGAAACTGTCCCATAAAACAGGACAGTTTCCGCTTACCTTTGCCCTCAAATATTAAATCTTAATTAATTTTGGAGGACAAAAATATGAGAAATTTAGTTATTAGTACATTAGCAGTAGTTGTAGTAGTTGTTGTGTCATTCTTCTTGAATGGTGCAAAGCATGTGTCAAACATCCACTATCTCACCAATGATGAGAAATGCGCAATCTATGAGCAAGTGATGGACGGAATCGTGCTTTCGGAGTAGGTTCGCTTCAGGTCCGTTCCAGGTCCGTTGTAAGTCCGTTCCAAATCCCATTCAAATCCCATTCACAAATGGGCGATAGAGTGGGGGTGTAGTGGAGGAGCATAAAAGGCTTAATAATCATAGGAGAGAATGTGAATGACAAGAGGTGCAAGTGAAAAAATCAAGAGAGTTCAAAGAGGGGGGTGCACTTTTGATGAAAAAAAGACTTATATACATTGATAATCAGTGATTTACGTTTAGTGCACCTCCCCCCTAAAACAAGTGCACCCTATCTCCCAGTATAGGGGGGGGAGGTGCACGCTTCGTTATCTTTTGATTATCAGAGCGTTATATGGCTAAAACCGGTAAAAGTGCACCCCCCCCTTTCAACTCTCGCAAAAAAATTACTTAGCCGTTTCTTTCAAAAGAAAAATGCAGATTGAAAGCTAAAACCAATGTTATTTGGTAGTAGAGTTTATATTATTCAATTTTTAATCTAATAGTATTATGGCAAAAATGAAACTTGCTGATCAGGTAGCTCTCGTGGAGAGATTCCTGAATGAGAACTTCGCCTTCAGATACAATGAAGTGCGTGACACATTTGAGTTTAAGGTTCTCAACCCCGACATGGGAGGGAGCCTTACCAACACCGACTTTGTGCCTCTTCAAGACGAGGCACTCAACTCCATCATCCTTGAGGCGATGAAGGCTGGCATTGAGGGAAAGGTTACTGACCTCGTAAAGCGCATCATCTACTCAGAGGCCACAGAATCTTTCAATCCTCTTCTGTCCTATCTCAAAGGTCTTCCGAAATGGGACGGCAAGGATCGTGTGAATGAAGTCATCAGTAGCATACCTTCTGTTGACGATGAAAAGGGGCATTTCGTCCGCATCTGGTTCAGGTCAGTAGTGGCTCACTGGCTATGTATGGAAAGCATCTATGGCAATCAGCTCGTCGTGATGTTCATAGGTGATCAGGGCTGCGGAAAGGGCTCTTTCATCAAGAAGCTCCTTCCCGAACAACTCCAGATGTACTATCTCGATCACATCAATCTTGTCAACAAGCACGACACAGACATGGCACTCGCCAACTGCGGTCTTGTGAACCTTGATGAGTTTGACCGCTACACTAAGAGCCAGCAGGCTACCCTGAAGTACATCATCACAAAGGCAGATGTAAATGCCCGAAAGATCTTTGGAGGCAACATCACCTATCGTCATCGTATGGCTTCATTCGTAGCTACCACCAATGAAACTCGTCCTTTGAAGGATAAGACAGGAACCCGCCGTTTCATCGTTATCAATGTCCCTTCAGGTTCTCAGATGCCCAACCTTGATATTGACTACGACCAGTTCTATGCCCAGCTTGTATATGAGGTATGCGAGCAGAAGGAAGTGTACTGGCTCAATCAGGAGGAGAACCGTCGTTTGCAGATACTCAACAAGGACTATTGTGAAGTAGATGACTTTAGTACAATGATTAGCACATGTTTCCGTAAGCCGGAAGAAGGAGAAGAAGGTTGTGAGATGTTAAGTGTGGATATTCTCAGAGTAGTTCAGATGAGATATCCGGGGGTGAAGATTGACCATAGGACTCGTTCCATCCTTGGTGCTAATCTCTCGTCAATGGGTATCAAGAGTCATCGCACGAACAAAGGGTATTGCTATACCGTGGTGCAGATAGCAGCATAAGTTGTTTAGAGTTAATGAAAAAGGCAGTCAAGCGTAATGCTTGGCTGCCTTTATTGCTGTGTTATTGTATTATTTCTTCTACCTCTTCTGCTGGGATAAACTCTTTCAGGGCATCTAATAAAGCATTAAGGGCGAGGCATTTCTTTAGCACCTTACCATTAGAATCAATAATGATAAAGGTCGGTATGCCGATAATTCCATACTTCTCTTTAATATCGCAACCCATGTTGTGGTCATTCCATTCATGCCAACTTACTTCTCCATAAGGCTTTTGCTTCCAAGGCTTCTCCCGATCGCCAGAGATGGTAATCATTTCAAACTTGTCTTTATGCTTTTTGTAGAATTTTTCAAGAAAAGGTTTTACTAACTGGCATGGACCACAAGTTAATGAGCTGAATTCCAGGATGGTATACTTCCCCTTACCTAAGAACTCATTAAGATGATGAGGCTTGTCGTCATAGTCATAAAGTTCAAAATCAACCATCATATCACCTTCTTTCAGGGAATTTGGTGATTCAGTTGCAGAAGGTACAGCATCATAAATAGCACGAGTCTTTTCCATTTCTTCAATGTCAACCTGTGGAAGATTGTCAATATCACTCAAATCATAAGACCAAATCTTGTGAATGTTCTTGATGTAATCATCAGCGAAAAGCAACAACTTCTTGCCATCGTCCGACATTTTTATATCACTTCCATAATGGTCAAGGTATATGACTTTCTGTTTGTTTCCTTCCCAGTCATATAGTTCCACAACATTACCGTAAAGATATGAAGATAAATCCTTACCTTCCTCAAGAGAGTAAGTTTCTTTGTACCTTGTTCCATTTATGTCTGAATCCGTCAGAATAAAAGCTATGTGCTGATTGTTAGCTGTACATTCCATACGCCACATTCCATACTCTATCCCCTTAAGCATTAAATAAGGTGGGGGAGTAACTGTATATTTCGGATATTTGGCGTACAAACTCTTTACAATCTTCACCTTGTCGTTGTCAATCGTGAAAATAAAGGCATTTCTTCTGTCATAACCTTTATATAGATAATGTCCTTTGCCATTTCCGAAGATATCGCAATTATCTGTGTAAACATCATTTTTGATAAAATCGGGTACGTCATTAATTCCATCATCGGGCCAATAGTCTAATGGAATTAGTTTGTTGTTTTTGAAATCCACAATCGTCAGAATATGTTTTTCATCAGATTCTGGATAACCTCCAATAAGAAGCATAGAATCTGGTGTCAGAACAAAATTTGTACTTCCATAACTCAGTTTAGGTAACCTCGACAGATCATATTCCCTCCACGATAACGAGTCGTTGAGTGCCTCTATGCTTTTTGTGTTGGGAGCAACAGTAAGTTTCTGCAAATGCCTTGTTCCAAATTCGGTATCCAAGCGAAGGAATGAATTGTCTGATCCACAGACATAGACAGGCCAAAGAGTTCCATCATTTTTGCCTATTGCCAATTCTTCATCAGCTTTGTTCCATTCTGTCTGGCTGAATTTATGGACAAAAACTCCTTGCTCTCCATAAGATTGCTCCGAAATTATATTGTCATTCAATAAGAACAACATGTGCTTGCGTCTGTTCTCTTTAGCAATCTTAATTTCTTGTCCTGTTAGTTTTACGGCATGCACATTTTTCCCATCAGCACTAGCCCAACTGGACACAGATACTAATGTGCATACGAATAGCGAGATTAGATTTTTTTTCATGCTATACACAATTTTAGTTTAGGATTAAGTTTTTCGTGCCTACTCTATTATAACCAGATTTTCGGCTGCCTCTGTATTTTGCTTTAGTTTGAGGAATAAGCCATGTCATTCCATTTCGTTGCAAATTTATACATTTTTCTGGAATTATCGACAACAAAGACATAAAAAAATCATTTTCTTCTCAAATTCTCCCTGATTCTTGCGTTATTTCCCAAATTATGTATGTTTTTTCAACATAAATCTGATGACTTGCTTTAGCTTGATGAACCATAGCGAGCGATTTATGCGGACGAGTCCTGAAAGGACAACACCTAATAGGGCGGTTTGTGAGAGCCGTTATTCTGATTTCGTTTTTTGCCTTTTACTTTGGTTTTGTTACAAGAAATTGTGAATTTTACTTTGGTTTTGTTACAGATTTTTGCTAAATTTACTTTGGTTTTATTACAAGAAATTGTGAATTTTACTTTGGTTTTATGACAAAAAATATAGGTAAAATATTTTGCATTTATGAAAAAATGTGTAACTTTGCACCAAAAGTCGGTACTAAAATGTGTGTAGCATCAAGAAAAGTCGGTACTAAAATGTGTGTAGCATCAAGAAAAGTCGGTACTAAAATGTGAAAATATGTATAAGCGAAAGATAGAAGCGAAGCTCCAATCTTGGTTGGATGACACCTCTCACAAGCCCATAGTTGTGAAAGGAGTGCGCCAGTGTGGCAAAACGAGTAGTGTTGTGGATTTTGCGCACACACACTTTAAGAATGTTGTATATTTGGATTTTCGTGAGCACCCAGACTACAAGCAATTTTTCACTCCCAACTTGGAAGTGGACTCAATAATCATGCGCATTACGGCTGCTATGCCAAGAGTGGAAATAGAGCCTAATCAGACATGCTTTGTGTTTGACGAGATACAAGACTGTCCGCGAGCAAGAGGGGCGTTGAAGTATTTTCACTTGGATGGGCGATATGAGGTAATGTGTACAGGTTCTTTGCTTGGTGTAAATGGGTATAAGACAAAAGAAGAAAGAGAGGAGGAAGAAGAAGCTTCGATACCTGTCGGGTTTGAGGATATAGTAAATATGTACCCGATGGATTTTGAGGAATGGTTATGGGCAAATGGTATCAAGGATATTCATATAGAGTACTTGCGTAAATGTTTGACAGATGTCACACCTGTTGACGAGGCCTTGCATGAAAGGTTTCGTGAACTGCTTCATCAGTATGTTGTGGTTGGTGGTATGCCAGAAGCTGTAACTACATTCCTTGATACAAAACAGATAGGGAAGGTTCTTGCAGTTCAGAAGCGTATTATTGATGAATACAAATCGGATATGGTAAAGTATGCCCTACCTGCTGATAAGTCGCGAATCAGGGAATGTTTCGAGTCAATACCAGCACAGTTGGCTCGTGAATACAAGAAGTTTAACTATTCTGTTGTAAGGGCTGGTGGAAGAGGTCGTGACTATGTAGGAAGCCTTCAGTGGATAGAAGATGCTGGCATTATCCGTAGATGCTATAATACAGAGACTACAGAGCTTCCTCTTGATGGGAATTGTATTCAAAGTGAGTTCAAGGTATATATGGCAGATATTGGTTTGCTTGTAGCAATGTTGGAAGAAGGAACTCAATCAAGTATTTTGGAAGGAAATATGTTGAGTTATAAGGGCGCTATATTTGAGAACCTTGTAGCAGATGTTTTTGGGAAAATGGGTAGGAAGTTGTATTTCTATCATAAGAATGGTGGAGTAGAGCTTGATTTCCTTATTCGATACAAAGGAAAATGTGTACCAGTGGAATGCAAAGCCACGACAGGTAATGCGAAGTCTATGCGTACAGTTCTAAAAAATCCAGACAAATATCATGTTGATTTTGAAATAAAACTTGGTAATTACAACATAGGTATTAAAGACAATTTGTTGACAATGCCAATGTATATGACATTTCTTTTGATAGAAATATAGAAAAAGAGCAAACTAAAAGGCTGCTGAGCATGGTGCTTGGCTGCCTTTTATTTTGGAATTAGTTACAAGAAATTGTGAATTTTACTTTGGTTTTATGACAAACATAGATGGCTCACATTGTGTGAGCCATTCCTGTTCAAGTCATCGGTAATATTGTGAATAAAGTAATGTGGGTTAAATGACATTACTTGCGCATGGTTTGTTCACCTCGCTTTGTCATCTCTCTTGCAAAGGCTTGTTCTCCATTTTCGCGGATATATCGGATACAGGCTGCACGGTCGCTACGGAAGACAAAAGCGAAGAATTTGCCTATCAGATTGTTGTGAAGCCGACATTCCTTTACGTCAGTCTTGCATTCTGCACAGGTATGTATGCCCTTTTCTATACAGCATTTGCGGATTTTACACCACGATGCTTTCTCGTTTTCATGACAGCCTGGGCATTTTCCTATGCGGTATTTCTTGCAAGCTCCGCAGTAAAGTCCGCAGGCTGCAATCATCTTTGTATCAGCTATGATTTCCTTCATAATGTTTAAAATAAAAGGTCTAAAGACTAAAGTCATAGGTCAAAAGACTTAAGCCTTTAGCCCTTAGATTTATTGATTATTCTATTGGTATCTGAAGAATTGATAACCATTTCTCTTCATCCTCTTGATTCCAAGGACCATCTACATAGCAAGTGCGATGCTGACCAACAATCTTATAGCCTTGTTCGTCAATATACTTGAAAAGTTCGAGATATGACTCATAGAAACGGTCGTAAGGGCCGTAATGCTTCATGCAGAGAGCCTTAGGAATGGCAGGGAGTTTCTTAAACTGAATGATAGCAGAGTCAGTACCGAGTTCCTCTACCTGTTCGCAATATTCTATGTCGATGTCTGTAGGCTTATACTCCTTGTTATGCTCTATGGTGAAGCAATATCCGGGAGGAGGGCATTTGCATCCGAGACGTTGCATCTCAGGAGCTATCTTATTGACACATATAGCACCTAATGCCTCGTACTTAGGGATTATTTCACGATGGCTTGCCACGATGATTTCTGGCAATGACTGAATAGAGAATTTTTCCATTGTCTTGATTTCTTTGCGAGAGTTTCTCCAGTCAAGCAGTTGCCTACGCCGAGCAAGGAGCAGTTTCAGTTGCTCATCGGTTTCGCGTATCTTTTCCGTTATCTTGCGGATGCTTGGAGTGTACGAACCATAGTCGTATAATTCCTTGATTTCATCGAGTGAGAAACCAAGTTTTTGAAGATCGCGAATCGTGTTGAGCTTCTGCATCTGTTCGATGCTGTAATAGCGATAGCCAGTCCACTCGTCCACCTCGTCAGGCAGGAGTAGTCCTTTCTGCTCATAGTGACGCAAGGTCTTTACCGTGACCTGCATCATCTGCGAGAACTCTCCGATTTTTAATTTTGTTTTGTAACTCATAATCGTACGATTTTCATTTTCGAGTACAACGTGCAGAGCATCCTCGCACGTTTGAGCGTCTTTTGATAAAAGAGCGGCGTAAGCCTAGATTCATAAAGGCTGGCGCACGTCTCTGATTTTCGAGTGCAAAGTTACACTATGACCTTAGGGACGAGTCAAGAGAAATCAAGAATTTAACATTTAATTAACATTTGTTGCGACTATCACAAACGCACCTTGCGGTGCTTGTGGGCTATTTGGGAAAGTAAATTAACGTGAATTCGACGAATTCAAAATTCTTTAATAAACGCAACTTTGTTGCTTGGTTTTACAGAAAATTATTCACGATGACCAGAAAATTCAACCCAGAAAATTTAAATTTTCTGGTAATTTTCTAAAAATTTTTGTTCCGTCAACAGCAGCTTGCTGCTAAAACAACATAGTTTTGATTCGTCGAACTCACGTTAAATTATAATGGTTTGTGACTCTCCTTAAACAAATACCTTTATGCTTTGTTATTTAGTACGTGAAAACGCAAAATGGAATGGTTTGTCGAAATGACGAAGTGAATAGTAGGTGACAGAAGGGTGGGAGAGGTCCATTACCATTGTCCAAGCCGTTCCGAGGAATCCCTTGCGCTGAGGTTGGGATACGGTTGCGATGGCATCTGTCAGCTGCTTCTCACTCATAACGCCTTGAGTCTGGTCGAACCGCTGGCAAAGTCTGTCATAACGGTCATCACCTTCTGTAAGTCCTACATTCAGTTTCTGCTCGCACAGATAGTGATTGGCTACGGCAGGCGATTCCGTTACCACCATCTTATTGTCAACATACTCTACAACCACACTTCTGCCTGAAACATCAGCCATAGCATAATGATGGGCTGCGCCGATATCTGAGTGCATATCGATACTTTCAAGCAGTTTGAGTGCCTCGTCAACATTGGCTGCATTCTTCAGCATATAAGAGATGGCAGCTGTCGTTGTCAGATCAGGTTTGCTGGTGCGCTGGTGGGTCTCAATAGAGTCGCCAGCCATCAGGTCGGCAATGGCAAGTCCCTTTTCGTTGATACCGTCGAGGGCTACAAACAGCCCAGCCAGGCACATGTATTGGTTCTTGAATCCCTCAGGCTTAAAATCCTCGCCAAAATTGTAGAACTCCACGTTGAAGGTGGTAATCGTTTCGTACCCTTTATCAGGAATGCAATGCATGATGAGGCCAATGGCCGACGGGAAGTCGAAATTGCGGCCCATCATCACGCTGCCGTCGGGTGTCTTCACCGTGAGTGCCGAACATCCGTAGGACTCTTTCGAGGTCTCTACTTCGGGCTTGTAGTGACCTTTAGAAAGGAATTCAATGATATAGCCCACCATATCGTCAGCTTTCTCAAATCCGCCCTTCGCCATCAATCCGTCGAAGCCGTCGTCGCCCTTGTACTCCATATAATACAGTCTGTCGTCGAGCTTTACGCAAGAATTAGCGCCTTTAATCAGCGCCCCGAACTCCATCCACACTAACACACCTGCGACTATAACCAGTCCCAACACGCTTAACAGCGTAATCTTTAATCCTTTTTTCATTGTCTATTATTTTTTGTTTTTTTTTACTCCCGGCCAGTAGCACCATTCAATAATGGCGTGAATTATAGATGAGACACATTGAAGTCAAGTAAAATCATCGTTCTAATAGTTGTCTTGCAATATCTGCTATTACCTCCTCAGATGGTGAGTGCGTGGTGAAGACGGCGATAATGGTGTGGCTTCCATCAGGCATGAGAATGATACCTGCATCGTTCATGTCTTGCACTCCTTCAGGTGATGGGAATCCTGTACCTGTTTTATGTACGATACGAGCATCTGTGGGTATCGCAGCAGGTATTCGTTTCTGTCCTGTTGAGCAGTTTGCCATCGTCTTCCAGATGAATGTCAGATATTGATTGTCATCTTTATGTTGATAAAACCACTCGAACAAACGAGCCATTTCATCGGGGGTAGAACTGTTTTCGATGGCCTTTGTAGGATTCTTCTGCAACTGTTCCTCCGTCATGCGGATATTGATATCGCGGAATCCAAGTCCTCTCATGTAGTCCTCTACTGCTTTGGGCTTGCCGCAATACTTGAAAAGGAGGTCACACGCATTGTTGTCGCTCTGTCCGAGAGACAATTCCAGCAGTTCCGCATACGAAAAGGCTTTTTTCCCTTCAAATTGTTTCATCATTGGCGACCATGTGTCTTGCATCAGGTCTGCCTTATTGACAACGATCGTGTCATAAAGGTCTAATCCTTTCCGACTCAGATAATCGGCGACGTATAAAGCTTGCGGGAACTTCATCACACTGTGCATGGCAAAACGCTCATTCTCGTTAATGCCACTAACGGAGCCATCACGCATAATACACGCACCATAGCTTTTAGGTCCTCTTGATATTCTGGTACTATCGCTTATTGGATTTTGCGCCAAACATGATGTAACAATTAATGCATAAACTAATGTTACTATCTTTCTCATATTATTCTTGTTCTTATGAAATGCCCACATGAGTTACAGTAAACGTGGCGAATTTTTCTAATCATCATTGTTTATCATTGGATAATATCTTATTCCATTTGTTATCTGTTCACCATCTGTATCCACAAAGCCAACTTTCCTGTAGAACTCATGACCGTAAGGAGATGCATTAACGGTGATAGGCTTATCGTCCTTTTGTTTCAGGATGTGTTGAATCAACTGTCGGCCTATGCCTCTGCGCTGATAGTCCTTATCTACAAACAGCAGACCAATATGGTGGTGCTCGTTGCGTGTGGCAATCACTCCCACCAACTTCTCATCTTCAAACGCGCCATAAAAACGAAGCATATCCAGAAATCTTTCATCGCTGATGGTATGCATAAACTCAGCAATGCCTTCTTCTGGATAGTCGGGAGCCTCGAACTCCATGAACACCTCTTTCACGAGTTTCAAGGCCTCGTCCCATTGGCTTTTTTCTATTTCTGCAATCCAAACTCTTCTATTGTAGCTTTGCATAAATTCATATTCATTACTTTGGATTATAGGGAATTAATTTCATCTTGCAAATGCTGAAGAAACCTTGCGCCATGTCCTCCGTCCATCTGAACATGATGAAACTGAAAGGAGATTGGTAGGGTAGTCTTGAACCAACCTTTACGATACTTCCCCCACATCACCATAGGGTTGCAAAACTTATCGGTGTATTGATTCACTATGCAATCCAGTTCGGTAACTATCATGGCAGAAGTTCCCACAACCATAGCATCATCCACAAAACTGCTTTCGCAACTATCTGATGCCGATTTGGTCAGAACGGAATACTCTTTCAGAAAAGCCTCCAGATCTTCGCAAAATGGGATGTCGCATGAGTTGATACCGCCTTGCTTATTGTTGACTATCACGTTGATAGCGAGTTTGTCATAGCAGAAAAGCTTGCCGTTTTCGGGAAGGGTATAGAACTCCTTCACCTGACTTGCAGCCTTGCCAATACACCAGCAAAGAAGCATGTTGAAACTCATGTTATGCCTCTTGCAATACTTCACAGCCTTGGAAATGTCGAAGGTCTTCACCAATGTCACCATAGGCATTGGCGAGGACATCCAAAGGCTGAAAGCATCAGCACGAGTCGTGTCTTGTGGGTTTATTTCTGTTTTCATTATTCTTCCAAAGGCATCATTACGCCACATTGATAATCAGGAGAATTGATATCAGTACCTTGATACCACTCCATGCTTTCGGAGTTATCGGCCCATTTATATTCTGGATGAGCAGGAAGCCACTCCTTGTGGAATTTTTGGAATTGCTGTTGGAAAGCCTTCATACCTCCCTCAAAATGCACCTTTAGCCATTTACCGCTATGGATAGGGAAGAGCTTCATGCCCTCTGGCACATTACCGCCCTTGTATATGCCTCCAATAACGTAAGTGAAGGATTTCTTGCAACCTCCGCCGAAGTTCACCTCTGCGCAAGTGCCGCAATTGTGGTTAGGAATATCGCAAGTGCAGAGACCAAACGCACCAACGCCATTATCAATAGCTGCCTGCTGAAACTCATCAGGAGTCTTGCCCTCCATGAATACAGGCTTTATGATGCGTTCTACATACTCGCCCCAGAATTTGGTACATTCCTCTGGATGACAGAATTCGATGTTCTTTGACATACCGATAATCTGTACATCTTGCAAGGTAATAAGTTCATGTTTCATATTCATAATGTTTTAGTTATAGTATCGCTCGATTGTCGAAGACAAAATTACAGAAAATTTTCGTATTATAGATATATTTTCAGATTTTTAACGACAATTCAATGAAAATATATGATATAAGCAGCAAGCTGCTATTTAACTGACACTTGCTTTAGCTTGTTGAGCCTTAACGAAAAATAATTACCAATCTTACCAATCTCTATTCAATAAAAATATATCAAGAATTAGAGAATTAGAGAATTTTTTCTTTGAATTTATAAGAATTTGAGAAAGGTCGCTTACGCTCCTGCAATCATGCCTATTCCCAATGCTACGCAAGTAGCAAAAGTTCTCTCTTTCGCATTAATTCAAAATTCGCAAATTCTCAAATTCTTGATAAAAATAAAAGATTGAAAAGATTGCGCAGATTGGAAATTTTTGTCAGTTTAGCACCGTAAGGTGCGCTATAATTCATAGCTGCATTTTAATCAAATCACGTTATCAATGTTTAATCTGCATCAATATATAAGGCTTTAATAGGTGTTTTTTGCTCAAAAAGTTGCTCAAATCATAATTTTTAAGTAATTTTGTACCCGCAAAATCAGGATAATAGAATCTTAAAGGAAATTTTTTAGTACTACATTTTTTATGTACAAACCAAAGTTAGTCAGTTGTCTTCGTAATTACGATAAGAAGACATTTATGGCAGACCTTATGGCAGGTATCATTGTGGGTATTGTAGCACTCCCACTTGCTATCGCCTTTGGTATTGCTTCAGGTGTATCGCCAGAGAAAGGTATTATCACCGCTATTGTTGCAGGAATCTTAATCAGTCTTTTTGGAGGTTCAAAGGTGCAGATCGGTGGCCCTACGGGTGCTTTCATCGTCATCATCTACGGAATCATTGAACAATATGGTATGTCAGGACTTACCATTGCCACGTTCATGGCTGGTGTGTTCCTCATCCTTTTAGGCGTAATGCGCCTCGGAAGCATTATCAAATTCATACCTTACCCTATCGTGGTGGGCTTCACGTCAGGTATAGCCATAACCATCTTCACTACTCAGATAAAGGACCTCTTCGGATTGCAGATAGACAAGGTTCCAAGCGATTTCATCGAGAAATGGTGGTGCTATATACAGAATTTCTCAACAATGGATATTTGGTCGTTTGGTATCGGACTGCTCAGTATCCTTATTATCGTTTTCACTCCTAAGGTAAGCAGAAAGATACCGGGATCGCTCGTTGCTATTATCTTTACAACAGTTCTTGTTGTAGTGCTGAAGCAGTATGCCGGTGTTGATAGCATAGAGACTATCGGCGACCGTTTCACTATCTCTGCTAAGCTTCCGGGTATTGAGATGCCAGACCTTTCTCTTGACGTTCTCAAGGGACTTATGTCTCCAGCTCTCACCATTGCAATCCTCGGTGCTATCGAGTCTTTGCTCTCTGCTACCGTTGCCGATGGTGTTATCAGCGATCGTCATAACTCAAACAATGAGCTTATTGGTCAGGGTATAGCCAACCTTGTAACTCCACTCGTTGGTGGTATTCCTGCTACTGGTGCCATTGCGCGTACAATGACTAACATCAACAATGGCGGTAAGACTCCGGTTGCAGGTATCATCCACGCCATTGTACTGCTGCTTATCTTCCTCTTCCTCATGCCTTTGGCACAGTATATTCCAATGGCATGTCTGGCAGGTGTGCTGGTTGTTGTGAGCTATAACATGTGTGGTATTCCTTCATTCTTGGGTATTCTCCGTAATCCGAAGTCTGATGTAACCGTATTGCTCGTTACCTTCTTCCTCACTATCATCTTCGACCTTACAATCGCTATTGAGGTAGGTATCGTAATTGCTTGTCTGCTCTTCATGCGCCGTATGGCAGAGACATCAGACGTGAAGCTTGTGAGCGATATCGACGTAGAGGAGGAATCAGACCTTCAGTCAAATCAGGATGAGCATCTTGTTGTGCCAGAGGGCATTCAGGTATATGAGATTAACGGTCCTTACTTCTTCGGAGCAGGTAATAAGGCAGAGGAGCTTATGTCATCCCTGCGTGATCTTCCAAAGGTTCGTATCATCCGTATGCGTAGAGTACCGTTCATTGACTCAACAGGTATCCATAACCTCACCAACATCTGTATTACTTCAAAGCATCAGAACATCGACGTAGTGCTTTCAGGTGTTAATCCAAAGGTACACGCGGTACTTGAGAAAGCGCATTTCTACGATATCATCGGAGAAGACCACATCTGTCCGCACATTGACATTGCCCTCGAAAAGGCTAAGGAATTGGCGTCAAAATAAGCAGGAAGTCCCTGTGCATGGGACTTTTATAACAGAATCCTCCCTATCATGCTGTATCAGTAAGATGGGGAGGATTTTTTTGTAAAGGGGTGTCTCTAAAAATTATTGTACTATTGTACCATTGTACCTAAAATTTCATTTAAACACATTAAATTCTTGCATTTTATTATTGGACAAAGAAAGCCTTGTTGATGGTTTTGGCATTCCCTCCCCCCCCAAAAAACATTAATTCTGTAAAAGACACTTTTTAGTTCCTTTGAATAATTAAGGGGAAATCGGTATAAATGGAAAATGTTGAACCATTATTCTTCTGAGATTTTTCTATAAGTTTCATTTAAATCGCTATCTATCAACACTTTGCGTTGTTAAAACTTTTTCTTGCTTGGTACAATGGTACAATAGTACAATATTTTTTTAATAGACCCTAAAAATATCGCTCTTCTAATTCAATAATATATAATATAATAATTAATTATTATATTATATATTATTGGCTGAAAAACTAGAAAAAGAAAGGGTGTGTGTAAAAAATGTTGTACTATTGTACCATTGTACCTTTTTTAGGGCTTTGTCTTTTCCTAAAAAAGGTTGACTCTTTTCAGACTTAGATTTTTAACATTTGGCTACCCATACTGAAAAGGTTGACTACCAGTACTGGGAAATGTTGACTACTTTCACTGAGTTGGTTGACTCTTTTCCTAATAACGTTGACTTTCGACTGATATTGTTTACTACTCATACTGTTTTTGTTGACTTTTCACCTCCGTTCCAGGTCCGTTTCAGGTCCGTTTCAGGTCCGTTTCAAGTCCGTTCCCATATATGAGAGATAGAAGCCCCATGAAGGGGAGTTTGCTTTTATTTGCAATAGTAGTGATAATTCACGAAACTTCAAAATAATCTCCTGTGTCTTTGCATGGCATTAGAGATTTTCAGATTCGTAAACCCGAATAGCGAGGAGCCTTTTTGGTACAATGGTACAATAGTACAATAATTTTTAGAGACACCCCATAGGTGATTAAGGAACTATTTCCATTTATAAATGGTACCCTCTTATATGTATCTATTCTGTCTTTTTTGTGGTAGATACCGCCTAGCAATAGTTAAAACAGGTTAAAAAACCGTCACTTTATTATTTTTTTATGGATGATTTGATAGAATAAAACTATCTTTGTAGTGATTTTTTCGTCTATTATATCATAATCATAATAACTAAAGATAATGACAGAACGATTGGTGATATGCACCTGTCGCTGGCGTAAGTTTATTTCACAGGAAAAACTTTCGGAACTTGTTGCACATGCCGAAGCAGAAGGTCGGGAAGTTGAGTACGTGGATGATTTATGCGAGTTGATAGAGAAAGGTGATGAGGCCGAGGTCTCTCGTCTGGCTAAAGGAACGATAGCTGCCTGCCATAAACGGGCAGTAAGGAGTTTGTTGCTTTGGCGAGGTGTAGAGGTCAAGGAACTTATTGACCTTAGGGTAGGGGCTGGCGATACTGTACCGGGCAATGATGCTTGGTATCCTGTAATCGATAAGGATCGCTGCACGGAATGCGGGAAGTGTTTCGATTTCTGTCCCTTTGGTGTTTATGAAATGGTTGATGACCGTGTGCGGGTGATGAATCCTGCAAATTGCAAGAACAACTGTCCTGCCTGTGCCCGGAATTGTCCGTCGGAGGCAATCATCTTCCCTAAATACGGTCGAAGCCCTATCAATGGTGGAGCCGAACAGGAAGAGCAGGCACTGAGAGTTGACCATTCAATGCTCTATGCTGATGCTTTCAGGGCAAGACTGTTGGAGAGGAGAAATTTCGGCACACCGTTGTTTAAGGATGATTCAAAGTCTAAAGGCTAAAGTCGAAAGTCGAAAGTCAAAAGTCTAAAGTCTAAAGTCAAAGGACTAAGGCTCTAACCCCCTCCACTCTCAACACTAAACACTAAACACTAAACTCTAACCCCTAACCCCTAACCTCCCCTTATGAGGGAAATAAATAACAATGTTATCTGATTATACATCCATAGTAAAGGCTTCGTATCGGGTTGTCAGAGGCACAACCCCTCGGTTGCTGTGGAAGTTTGTCAGGAACTTCGGATTGCGCAACCTCTCGAATATGGCGGCTTTTGAGAGGAGGGTAAACAAAGGTAAACCTTTCTTTCCTGCCTTTATGATGATATCGGTTACGGAGGCCTGCAACCTTGCATGTTCAGGATGCTGGGTGACAAGGGGAGGCAGGAAGAGTCTGACACCCGAACAGCTTGACGGTATCATCCGTCAGTCTAAATCGCAAGGAAGCTATTTCTTCGGATTATTAGGAGGAGAGCCGTTGATGTATCGCGGACTCTTCGATGTGCTTGAGAAGCATCCGGACTGTTATTTTCAGCTGTTCACCAATGCGACGCTGATAACGGAAGACATAGCTCAACGCATGAATAAGCTCGGCAATGTTACGCCATTGATAAGTATTGAAGGACTGCGCGATGAGAGTGACCGCCGAAGGGGTAGGGATGATGTATATGAAAGGACACTTAGAGGATTGCGGGCATGTCGTGAGGCAAAGCTCATTTTCGGAGTTGCAGCAAGCATCTGCAAGTCGAACTTTGACGACCTTGTATGTCGTAAGCATTTAGAGGATATGGCCCGTGAAGGAGCTGCTTTTATGTGGTATTATATATACCGTCCAGTCGGGGCTGATGCCCATCCGGAGAATGCGCTAAGCCAAGAGCAGATACGTCAGCTCAGGGAATTCATAGTAGAGCAGCGTCACAATGCCCCGCTTCTTATCATTGATGTATATTGGGATGCAAAAGGCAGGGCGATATGTCCGGGAGCTACGGGTATGAGTCATCACATATCGCCATCAGGCTATGTAGAATTCTGTCCACCATTGCAGATGGCGATGGAACGGCTAAATTCCGAAGGCAGTAATCTTGTGGAGATATGTCAGAAGTCGGAGTTTCTGGCAGATATGCGAAAGATGATAGCCGAGACAACGCGAGGCTGCATATTGATGGAATCGCCTGAGAAACTTGCTGACTTCCTGGAATCACATGGTGGTTTTGAAACGACTTCGCGTGCTACGTTCCTTGAAGAACTGAAACGTATGCATCATGTGGCTGGTCACGATATGAAGGACGAAGCCATACCGGAGAAGAATCCACTGTATAAGACATTAAAGAAACGCTATTTTTTCGGATTTGGAGCTTATGGCTAACCGCACTATACCTCAGACGTTGGCTGAACGCAGAAGACTGCGCCAGCTGGCTCACGACTTTGTCAGCGAAAAGGCATTGCATCCGCCTGTGATGCTCAGCGACCTTGAAGCATTGGCTGCTGAGTTTGTCAGGAGGAATAATCTTGATGAGGGATTGCGAGACTGGCTGATGGTCGAGATACACAATGCTGTGTGGTTGCCTATGGTGGCAAGCATCCCATACTCACGGCGTCTGCTGCTGTTGCCTAAATGCCTGAGAGACTCCATGCGTTGCGAGGGAGAAATGGATGACCTCGGACTGCTATGTCATCGCTGTGAGCGTTGTGTCATTCCTGACCTACAGACACAGGCAGACCATATAGGGATGCTTTCGATGGTTGCGGAGGGTTTCACTTCCGTTATCGAACTGATACGTCAGCATGTGGTAGATGCGGTTATTGGTGTCAGTTGTCTCGATTCCCTTGAAAAGGCTTTCCCTCTGCTTGTAAGTCATGCGGTTCCGGGAATAGCTGTGGCCCTTAATGATGGAGGATGCAAGGACACTCATGTAGATACCGACTATGTGGCACAGTTGCTGTCGAAGCGTAGTGAAGAAACAATGATGCTCCTTGATTATGACAGCGTGCGCGAGGAGGTGGACAGATGGTTTGAGCCTGAGGCACTTGCCACGGTGCTTACTCCAGTAAGAGACACCACGACAAAAGCTGCTTTAGAGTGGATGCTGTGTGGAGGTAGCCGATGGCGTCCATTCCTGTTGGCTGCCGTCTATGCTGCGATAAAAGTAGAAAGTGGAAAGAGCAAGGTTGAAGATCGTTTTTCAATTCCCGACGAGGTGATGCGCGCAGCTATAGCCGTGGAGTGCTTTCATAAAGCATCGTTGGTGCACGATGATATACAGGACAAGGATGAAGAGCGTTACGGTCAGCCTACCGTTCATGCACGATATGGCGAGGCGATGGCAATCAATATTGGAGACCTGTTGCTTGGTGAGGGTTATCGGTTGTTGGCATCCTTGCCTAATAAGGAACTGCTTGGCGTTGTTGCCAATGCCCATGTCAGCCTTTGTCTCGGACAGGGAGCGGAGTTGTCTTGGCAGTCAGGACAACCCGTAACAATTGAGGAGGTATTGCAGATATTCCGTCAGAAGACGGTGCCAGCCTTTGAAGTGGCTCTTTCTTTGGGATTGCTCTCAGCAGATGGTGACGAGCATACAGCCCAGAAGCTTCATGACTATTCGGAAGCATTGGGCATAGCCTATCAACTGAAGGATGATATGTCAGATATAGACAGCGAGCATACAGCCAAGCCTTCGGCTGTATATGCACTCAGACTACAATTCCCGGGAATATCGGATGAAGAGATAAGGGATAAGATGTCGGCCATGGTGGAAGAATATCAAACCCGTGCTCTCGCATCATTGGCAGAGATAGACAGTTTCGAGTTAAAGCGACTACTATTTCAGGCAACGGAAAGAATTTTGAGAAATTAAGAGATCATAAGTTCTTAATCTCACAATCATCTCTTCCTTTTAAAATTAAGAAAACAATTGGCGCGTACATTATCATATCGATTGTTGCAGGCTTTGCAGCGTGGGGCAGAACAGCTGAGTGCTGATGCCCGTCAGCGTGTATGTCAGTATATGAACAGTCAGCGTATGACGGATGAGGCCTTTATGAATCGTGGTGGGCAACCAGACCTTTACTACACGATGTTTGGTTGGATGCTATGCTATGTCTTAGGTATCAATACTGACAGTTCTCGGCGAAAGGCATACTTGAAAGCTATTGAAACGGCAGAGCTTGATGCTCTTCATCAGACTGTATTTACAGTATGTAAGCAAATCGACAGTCTCCTGTCTTTGCCAAGGTTTATGCCTCCATCTCTATTGGAGAGGGCGAGTGGAGATACAATTCTCCGTTTCTTTGATATCTACCAGAGTCATGGTAGTGGAGAAGGAACCAACGCATGGGCTGCACGACTTGCCATTACGCAGGGACATGATGTCGAGCTTGTGGAGAAACTGCTATCTATGCAGCATGAGACTGGAGGCTTCAAGGCTCATGAAGGAATAGTCTTGCCTGATATGCTTAGTACTGGCGTTGCACTCTTTGCGCTTTATGAGAAGGGAGTCACACCAAAATATGATGTCCGCCCTTTCATCGAGGCACATTGGCAGGATGACGGTAGTTTCGTTGCTACCCTGCTTGATGAGCAAGGCGATGTGGAATATGAATTTTATGGTCTGCTAACATTAGGATGTTTGCTATGACAACGGAAGAGAAGATACAGACGATAGTAAACGATGCGTCAAAGCGCCTGCTCTCTATGAGGCGCGAAGACGGAATGTGGGAAGGACACCTTTCGAGTTCTGCCATATCTACATCTGTCTCTATATTCGCCTTGAGTGTGATAGACCACGAAAGATATCAGAAGGAGATAGAACGTGGCATACTTTGGCTTAGACAGACTATGAAGCCGGAAGGAGCATGGGGTGATAGTATAGAAAGTCCTGTGAATATGACAGCGACGCTTCTGTCATACACAGCTCTGAGCCATCTACATCAAGTACCCGAAGCCACCGAACACTATATTCGTGAAACGTTGGGCTGGAAAGATGAGGCGCAGCTTATCGATGGCGTATTAGCCTATTATGGTAAAGACCTGACTTTCTCAGTACCTATCCTGATGATGTGTGCCTTGGCAGGAGTAATCAGCAACTGGAAGCGCATACCGCCGTTCCCTTTCGAACTGGCAGTGTTGCCTCAAAGCACATTCCGATTCCTCAACCTGCCTGTGGTAAGCTATGCTATTCCGGCATTGATAGCCGTTGGAATATTGCAGAACAGACGAAATAAGACATTGGTCAGTCCGGTGCGTGAACTATTTGTGCCTAAAGCACTCCGTGTGCTTACCACTTTGCAGCCAGAAGACGGAGGCTTTCTTGAGGCGGCACCCCTGACGGCATTCGTCTCTATGTGTATGGCAGAAGCAGGACTAAAGGAACATACTGTGACGCATCGCTGTGCTCAGTTTCTTCATCAGACGCAGCGTGAGGATGGAGCATGGCCCATCGACACTAACCTTGCGGGATGGGTAACGTCACTAAGCAGTCGTGCCATAGGTGATATGTTGTCAGACACCGAACGTAAGTCACTCTCAGATACTATCCGTCAGAATGCCACTAAGCAGCGGCATCCTTTTACTGGAGCACCGGCAGGAGGATGGGGATGGACAAATCTGAGTGGTAGTGTGCCTGATGGCGATGATACTTCGGGTGCACTCGTTGCGCTTCATTCCCTGCTCAAAGGACAGTATGTTCCAGAGGTAGGTGCAGGAATAGACTGGCTTATAAAACTCCAGAACCGTGATGGCGGTATGCCTACTTTCTGTCGAGGTTGGGGCAAGCTGCCTTTTGACCGTAGCACACCCGATATTACAGCACATGCCATCTTAGCCATGAGTCTGTGGTGCGATGCCCTGCCTGACAGTCTGAAGTCGAGATGCCGTAAGAGCATTACTCGTATGAGGTCGTGGTTGGATAAAACGATGACGGATGAAGGGTCATGGAATCCGTTATGGTTTGGAGATCAGGATGCGACTTCGCAGTTTAGAGTTGAAGGGTTAGAGTTTAGAGTGGAAGCCAATCCTGTCTATGGAGCCGCAACTATCATCGACTATATGAAGACTGCAGGAATCACATTGACTTTGGCTCCCAAGGATTTCCTGTTGAAGTGTCAGAATCCTGATGGAGGTTGGGGAGGCAATCGTGGTGTTCCTTCGAAAGTGACACTCACAGCTAAGGCTATAGGTGCTTTACGCCATTTCCTTCCTGAGACAGATGAGGCTATCCGTCGTGCTGTTGACTATCTCTATGGCCGATATGAGACAGGTACGCTCTATAGTCGCGAACCTATCGGACTCTATTTCTCACGTCTCTGGTACTCAGAAGACTTGTATAACCCAATATATCTTCTCACGGCCCTTCGCCCCATGTTATGAAAATGAAGAAAAAAAGTCATTATATCACAATTGCCGTCATTGCCTTCTGGACCGTTGTTCTGACTGGTTGGCACTTATATGACCCTAGTTCCCGATTCGTAAAGTTCGAACCGGGAGCTGATAAGCGTCCTGTGGGCAGTGCGCGTAAGGCAGATGACGTGGTGATAGGCGAGTTCTTTATGAAGTACAATGCTACTTTCACGGAAGGCATGAAAGACCAATGGTCAGGATTTAGGGGGAAAGACAGGACTAATATTGTAAGCCATGCCGTTCCTATAAAGTTAGCGGAAGGAAATTTTAAGGAGCTATGGACTGTTGAGACAGGTGAGGGGCATGCTGCTCCTGCTGTATGGAAAGGACGCGTCTATATGCTTGACTATAATGAGCAGCTTTCCAGCGATGCCCTCAGATGCTTCGACTTGAAGACGGGAGCAGAGCTATGGCGACGTTGGTATCGAGTTCCGATGAAGCGTAATCACGGGTTCAGCCGTACCATACCTGCGGTAACGGAGGATGGCAAGGTGATGACCATCGGACCTGAAGGACATGTAATGTGCTGCAATGGTGAGACAGGCGATTTACTATGGACGCTGGATCTCAAAAAAAGGTTCTCTACGGAAGTCCCATTCTGGTATGCAGGTCAGTGTCCTCTGATTGTGGGCGATGAACTTGTCGTAGCTCCTGCCGGAACAGACACGCTGATGGTAGGTCTCGATGTGGCAACAGGATCTGTACGTTGGGCAACTTCCAATGAAAAAAAGCTGAAAATGTCGCATTCATCGGTGATGCCGATGACTTTGGGTGGTAAATTAACTTTAGTATATGCCGGCATTGGTGGTGTTTGTGGCGTTTCTGCAGAAGGGGCTGACAAAGGTAAAATGTTTTGGTTTACTAACCAATGGCAGCCTAGTGTCATAGCACCGTCACCTTTACAGCTCAGTAGCAATCAGATATTCCTTGTGGCAGGTTATGGTGCTGGAGGTGCATTATTGCAAGTGGATAAGGCTGGTAGCGGTTGGCAGGCGAAGGTTGTTGACCAGTATAAGGCAGACAAGGGTATGAGTAGTGAGCAGCAAACCCCGATACTATACAAAGGTAACGTTATAACCATCCTACCGAAGGATGGAGGAGGAATGCGAGAGCGCGTGTGTATCTATCAGCCTACGGATTTGCATCGAACCGTTTGGACATCAGCCAATGACGAGCGTTTTGGTTTAGGCCCTTATATCGTCATAGACGGATATCTCTTTGCTTTGAAAGAAGACGGACAATTGTTCGTGTATGAAATAAAAGGCAAGGAGATGAGATTAAGGAATAGGCAAAACGTCATCAAAGATGGAGCAGACGCATGGGGACCGATGGCATACGCTGACGGAATGCTGTTGCTACGTGATGCCAAGACGTTGAAATGTTTTAAGATAACCCAAAATTAGAATATATGGAGAAAGAACAGAACAATATGTCACGACGCAGGTTTCTGCAAGTGGGAGGTTCTATCATGCTGGGAGCAGCCTTTGCCGGTGTGATGGGGCGCAGTCTGTGGAAGATGCTGACTAATCCTGCTGATATATTCTATGATGGCAAGGAGGCGAAGCGCATGAAGGATGAACTGGAGCGCGTGCAGTTCGTATCGCCTTACCGTCGTACGTTTGGTTTTGTGGTACCCGATGAAATCACGGCAATTGAACTGATTGGCGATCAGATAGTGGTGGGCACGTCGAATAACATATATAGATACGGTATAAACGGAGAGTTGCAGGGCAATTTTTCTGTGCGTAGCGGCTTACGTGATGTAGCAGTCTATAATGACAAACTCTATCTCCTTTTTCCATCGAGAATTGAGGTGTATGACAGACAGGGGGAGGCTATTCAGGAATGGGAGGCATGTAGTGATGATGCCGACTATTGCCAGCTTACGGTATTGAAAGACGGTATTTTTGTAACCGATGCAGCAGCGAAGAATATATGTCAGTATAAGCTTGACGGAACGTTGGCACGATTCATAAAGAGTCCTAACGGTTTCGTAGTGCCCAGCTATTCGTTTGGCATAACAAACATTAATGGTCATGTGTTCTGTAGTAATCCAGGTCGTCATATTGTGGAGCAATACACGGTCAATGGTGAATATGTGGCATCGTTTGGAAAGTCAGGCATGGGCGCTGGAGAGTTCAGCGGTTGCTGCAATCCAGTGCAGATCATAGCAACGGAAAAAGGAGAGTTGCTTACGAGTGAGAAAGGATTGCCTCGTATCAGTTGCTACGGAAGCGATGGCACGTTCCATAGTATTCTGCTCGATGACAAGGCATTGGGAGGTGGACATTCGGCATACGATATGTGCATTCTTGGTGATAAGCTTATCGTGGCAGGAGGCAATAAAATTTCGGTGTTTCAGTATGATGCCCGCCATTCAGCGCAAACGCTTTGTGGGTCTTGTACTATAGAATGTCCGATGAAAGTGGTTAGTTAAGGAGTTATGGAAGAGAATGATAAGAAACTAAATAGCCCAATGGCTCGACGCGAGTTCCTGCGAAAGTGTAGTGCAATGCTGACAGGAGCCTCGTTGGTTGCTGTTGGTGGAGTATTGACTTCGAAGGCATCTGTCAGGGAAGGTGAGATGATGTGGCAGATAGATCCGGAGAAATGCCTGCAATGCGGAAGATGTGCAACTGATTGTGTACTGCCAGTATCAGCGGTCAAATGCTTCCATGCTAATCAGGTGTGCGGCTATTGTGACCTCTGTGGAGGCTATTACAGAGCTAACGTGAAGGAACTGAACACGGCAGCAGAGAACATGATGTGCCCTACAGGAGCCATTACGCGACTGTTTGTAGAAGAGCCATATTTTGAATATACCATTGATGAGAATCTCTGCAATGGCTGTGGCAAATGCGTAAAGGGCTGTACATCGTTTGGCAACGGTTCACTCTTCTTGCAGATTCAGCAGGAGCTGTGTCTTAATTGCAATGAGTGTAAGATATCAAAGGTATGTGTTTCGGGTGCCATCCAGCGCGTGCCTGTCAGTCAGGGCTATAAACTGAAAGATCATGCATAGAATATTAGGTGTAGCGCGATTTCCGAAACCCGATTTCACTTCGGGATATCAGTATCCGGAGATTATCCATGGAATGCCGTGGGAGACATTCTGGTCATGGCTCGATGTGGTACTGCTTCTGGGTATGATGAGTCTTGTTGCTTGGGCTGTACATCGTAAGCCGAGCAGGAGAATTCTCTTTTCCGTGAGTATCGTGTCGGTACTGTATTTCGGATTCTTCCGCACAGGGTGTGTATGTAGTGTTGGGTCGATACAGAATGTGGTGTTGGCTTTAGCAGACAGTGGCTATAAGTTACCTTTCGTGGTACTATTGCTGTTTTTGTTGCCCTTGGTGTTCACCTTATTCTTCGGACGAGTGTTCTGTGCAGGAGTCTGTCCTATGGGAGCCTTGCAGGAGCTGGTCAATGTGCGCAATTTCCGTATCTCACGTGCCGTGGCATCAGCATTGAGTTTCTTTCCCTGGATATATTTAGGCTTTGCCATCCTCTATGCTGCTACACGTAGTCAGTTCATAATCTGCCGCTTTGATCCTTTCATACCTATTTTCCGTCTGAGTGGCGATGTGGGAATGATAGTCTTTGGAGTGTCGCTGTTGGTGCTTGCCGTGTTCGTGGGACGACCTTTCTGTCGATTCCTATGTCCTTACGGAGCTATTCTCGGCGTTGTAAGCAATGTTGCATTGAAGCGTGTGGAAGTAACGAAGAAGCCATGCATCAACTGTGCGCTTTGTCATAATGCCTGTCCGGTAGATGCTATTCGTGAACCGTATGCCAACAAAGGAGGCGAGAATCGCATGACGGGAGTACGTCGTGTGGTGCTTTATATTGTCCTGCTGCCAATGCTCACTATTGGTGGTGGCTGGCTGTTATCGAGTCAGAGCGATACGTTGAGCATTGCCCATCGTGATGTATATCTGTACACCTTGTTGCAACGAGAAACAGACAGCGATATTATGCCAGCTGAGGTAGAAGCCTTTCACGAGATGGGACGTTCGATGAAAGATTTGGAGGCATCGGTAGTCAGTGTGCGTGAGAGTTACAACCGTTGGGCATGGTTGACAGGCGCCCTTATAGGTTTTGTACTTGGTTGCAAGCTTATCCGTCTCTCCGTGAAACGAACGCGAAAGACCTACGAGATAGAACCGTCTGCCTGTGTGGCTTGCGGTAAATGCTTTGAATATTGTCCACAAAACATAGCTGTAAAAGATGAAAAGAAACGTATATAGGAATATAGCTTTGGTAACTGCTATCTTCGCCCTCGTACTATTGGTGATGATGGGAGTGAGTTGGGTGCAGATGCGTCAGGTCACTCCGCTTCAGACAGAGGTGATGGAAACGCTAAAGCAATTGAATGAGAGTAATACGGAAAATGCGGAATTGGCAGAACAGATACGTCAGCTCGATCTGCTCTCTCGAAAGGCGTACTTCACACAGGAAACCCACCTCAAGATAGGTGCATGGATTCTCTGTGCTATGGCAGTAGTCATAGGTCTGAGTCTGCGTATGTATTTCAAGGACACGAAGAACCTCCCTGAAAAGGAACTCGACCCTATTGATGAGTGGATGATAAAGTGCAATGCCCGCAGATATATCGGGTATGGGATGCTTGGTGTCGGATGTCTGGTGTTGGTTTTTGCCGTGTTCAACTCAGGTACGTTGCGAGGCTGGATAAATGGAATGCGCGATACGTTGGCAGCAAATGATTCTGTTGCTGCAGATACTACGAGTACCGCATTGATGTCGGGAACGGCAGTTGCTGATACTCAGAAAGTTGATAGCGCACTTGTGGCAGCTGCAGAGGAACCGGCAGACACATTCCCAATCCCCAAGCTTACCTCCAATGCTTTCCGAGGCAATAACTCCTCTGGACATTCCTCAGCACGTAATATTCCTACTTCGTGGAATCTGAAGAATGGCAAGAACATATTATGGCAGAAAGCCATTCCTAAGCATGGTTATAACTCACCTGTTGTCAATGGTCGTAATATCTTCTTGACAGGAGCTGATAAGAAGTCGCGTGAACTGTATTGCTTCGACCTGTGGACGGGAGAGTTGCGCTGGACGGTGAAGGCTGACGGAATTAGCGGTTCACCATCGTCAATGCCTAATGTGACAGCAGACACAGGACTTGCCGCCTCTACTGTTGCTACCAACGGAAAGCAGGTATGTGCCATCTTTGCCACAGGCGATGTGATATGTGCCGATATGGACGGCAAGCGACTATGGGCAAAGAATCTTGGAGTGCCTGAGAACCATTACGGCTTTGCATCATCGTTGCTTATGTATGGTAACGAACTGATTATCCAGTACGACAATAATTCAAATGCCAAGCTGATAGCACTCAGCACGATTAATGGGAATCAGTTGTGGAGCAAGAGCCGTAAGGATAAGATAGCGTGGAGTTCACCTATCATTGCCAAGGCATCTGGTCAGCAAGCCGTCATAGTGATGGGTAATCCTGCTATTACCGCTTATAGCGTTTCTAATGGTTCTGAGCTTTGGCGTGTGGAGTGCATGAGCGGAGAGGTAGGTAGCAGTCCGTGTGCATCCAACGGCATCATCTTTGGAGCAAGCGAGTATGCTACCTGTATAGCTATCAATGCAGCTACAGGAGAGAAAATATGGGAGGCAGGCGACTGTCTGCCAGAGTGTTCCAGTCCTGTAGCTACAAAGGATATGCTTTATGTGGCTACGAGTTATGGGGCAGTATGTGCCTACGATGCTAAGGACGGTAAGGTGGTGAAGCAGCACGAACTATCCACACCGTTCTATTCATCGCCTGTCATAGCCGACGGAAAAATATGGCTGTTCAGCAATAGTGGTAAGTGCTATATCTTCTCCACAGGCAAGGACTTCAAACTTATAACCAGTTTTGAGACTGGCGAAAAGACATTTGCTACCCCAGCCTTTACCGATAATATGATGGTTGTGCGAACGGATAAGAGTCTTTATGTAGTAAAGAAGAAATCATAGTGGTATGACTTGCGAGAATTGTAACATTACTTCACCAGAGGAGGCTCGGGAGGCTATCCGTAATAGGACTGATGCCGTCATTGAGAGGATAGGTAAGGGGCGTGAACATATCATCCCATTGCTTCAGGCCTTACAGACGGAGTTCAGCTATCTGCCTTCCGACGCTTTGGAACGTGTATATGAGACTACGGATATTGACCGGGCACAGGCCATTTCCGTAGCAACGTTCTATGCTCAGTTCCGAATGATTCCATACGGAAGGCATACCATCCGCGTATGTTGTGGTACTGCCTGTCATGTGAAAGGGGCTAATACCGTGTATGATGCCTTCCGGCGTGAGCTGAACATGAGCGAGGACACCATCACTACTGATGACCAGCGATACTCAATAGAGAAGATAGCCTGTTTGGGCTGTTGTGCGCTGGCTCCTGTTGTTCAGATTGATAATAAAATCTTCGGTCATGTGCAGCCGGGACGTGTTAATGAGGTTTTGGCGGAGTTCGAGCGTACGACGGCTGATTCTGATGAAGCTGATAAAGCCGAGGGCAAGAAAGCGGTTCAGGGCGAGGTTCGTATCGGTATGGAGAACTGTTGTCAGGCAAGTGGTACTGCTGAGGTGCGTGAAGCTGTTGAGCAGGCTTGTCGTGAGTTGGGTATCAACGTGTTGCTAAAGCCTGTATCGTGTGTAGGTGCCTGCAACCTTGTGCCTCTTATCGATGTCGCCATGCCCGATGGCAAAATCACACGCTATCCCAACATACGTCCAGAGGAGGTGAAGGAGGTGTTGCTGTATCATTTCCGTCCGGCATCTCGTTTGCTTCGTCTTCGTAACGCTCTGCTTAATCAGGTAGATACATTCCATACCGACCAGACTTGGGATAACATCGTTTATCAGAGTGACATAAAGCGCAATGAGAACATAAATACCTTCCTTGAAGGGCAGTACCGCATTTCTACCGAAGGCTATGGTCAGATGAATCCCCTTGATATTGATGAATACATTGTCAGAGGTGGTTTTGAAGGATTGCGAAAGGCTCTGACAATGGATAGGGAAGCCTTGATTGACGAGGTCCTCAAGAGTGGTATTCGTGGACGTGGTGGCGGTGGCTTCCCGTCAGGACGCAAATGGCAGATTGTAGCAGGAGAGAAGGATCAGGAAAAGTACGTCATCTGCAATGGCGATGAGGGCGACCCTGGTGCTTTCATGGATCGTATCCTTTTGGAGAGTTATCCGTTACGTGTAATCGAAGGCTTGGTGGTTGCTGCGTATGCCGTTGGTGCTCGCAAGGCCATAATGTATATTCGTGCCGAATATCCTCAGGCTGTGATTCGCATTCGCCGTGCATTGGAGATGTGTAGCGAACGTGGATTTGTAGGAAATAATATTCTCGGAACGGATTTCTCTGTCGATGTGAATATCTTTGAGGGTGCAGGTGCTTTCGTGTGCGGTGAGGAAACGGCATTGATAGCATCAATAGAAGGTAAGCGCGGATTCCCGCATCTACGTCCGCCTTATCCGGCACAGCGCGGACTGTTCGGCCATCCCACTTTGATAAACAACGTAGAAACGCTTAGCCAGATACCGTTTATCGTAAGTCGTGGGGCTGATGTATATCGGGAAGTAGGTACGGAGAACAGCAAGGGAACGAAGGTGTTTGCCTTGGCAGGAAAGGTGCGTCATGGCGGACTTATCGAAGTGCCTATGGGTATTACGTTGCGACAGATTGTGGAGCGTATAGGCGGTGGCATGGAGAATGGTGAGAAACTGAAGGCGGTGCAGACTGGCGGTCCTTCCGGAGGTTGCATCCCTGCCGAGCTTTGTGATGTGGCCGTTGATTTCGATGCCCTCAACGAGATGGGCGCTATCATGGGATCAGGTGGTCTCGTGGTGTTGAGCGAGAGCGACTGCATGGTTGATGTGGCACGTTATTTCCTTAACTTCATTTCTGGCGAGAGTTGTGGCAAATGCACGTTCTGTAGAGTGGGGGCTAAGAGAATGCTGGACATCCTTGACCGTCTTGCGTCAGGCAAGGGTACAATGAACGACATTGACAATCTGGAGGTATTGGCAAATGCCGTGAAGAAGGCTGCGCTCTGCGGATTGGGCAAAACAGCACCTAATCCTGTCCTGTCCACTCTCCGACATTTCCGTAAGGAGTATGAGGAGCATGTGCAGGGTATTTGTCGTACTGGCAGTTGCAAGCAGATGGTGACATTGACTGTAACCGACGATTGCATCGGTTGTACTAAATGTGCTCGATGCTGTCCTGCTGATGCCATTCCTTTCGCGCCATACGAGAAACATACTATTGATACGGAACGATGCACCCTTTGCGGACTGTGCATAGACGAATGTGACTTTAATGCCATTAAGTATGAGAATAAGCGTAAATAACAGGGATATATCGGTCAGCGGTCAGCGTCCTCTCATTGAGGAATTGCGAGAGATGGGCATTATGGTGCCGTCGATGTGCTATACGGAAGGAAAGGAGCATCAGCCTTCGTGCATGGTGTGTATGGTGAAGGATGTCAGGACAGGACAGATGATACCTTCTTGCTCAACGATGCCATACGAGGGGATGCAGATAGAGACTGATAGTGATGAAGTAAAGGAACTGCGTCGCCTCTCGCTCGAACTGCTGTTGAGTGACCATCGTGCTGATTGTGAAGGCCCCTGCACGATAGTATGTCAGCGTGGCATAGATGTGGCTGGTATCATTCGTCTCTATGATCTCGGCAGACTTGATGAGGCTCGTGAATTATTGGGTGGCGTATCGTGCGAGGGATGTAAGGCTCCGTGCGAGAAAGCATGTAGGCGTTCAACCGTTGACGAGGGTGTAAAGATTAGGGAGATTCTCTCCACACTAAACACTAAACCCTTAACCCTAACCTCTAACCCCTCCCCTCTAACCCCTAATTTCAACAGTCGTTTAGGCCGTTTCACAGAAAAGGAGAAACAGCGTTTGAAGGAGATTTATACGCAACCGAGCCATTGTCTGCATTGTGCCTGTGACGGTAAGGAAAAATGTAAGTTGCGTAAGTATGCCACGGAGGCAAACATCAAGGTTACTCGCTATGGATTGCAGTCTTCGCTGCCTGTAAAGGAACAGATTCCTGTTACAGGACACTTGGTGTATGAACCTGCCAAGTGCATTCGTTGCGGTCTGTGCGTATATAACACTAACGACGGTTTTACCTTTGAACGCCGTGGTTTTGATATGCGGGTGGTTATCCCAGAGGAAAGCAAGAAGCATATTAGTGAGAAAATTGCAGAACTCTGTCCTACTGGTGCCCTCGTTCTGAAACTTCTGCTGCCGTTACTGGTTCTGCTAACCGGTTGTCGTTCTCTGCCTGAGAGTATGTCGGTTAGTGCCGAATTGCCTGAACATCCAAAGTTGTTGTGGGAACATCGTCACAACGTAAGGACGGTGGCTTCGCCTGTTGCATATAACGGCATGATACTCACTTGCGACAAGCACGGACAGATGGTGGGGCTCGATGAGGAAACAGGTGAACAACGGCTTAGCCTTGCACTTGGCTCTGATATGGAGGCTTCATTCACAATAGAGGATTCTACTCTCTATGTCGGAATGCTTGACGGAAATGTGCGTTCTCTGTCATTGCCTGACGGTTCAGAGCGATGGAGCTTTGCCACAGAAGGGCAGATTATGGCGAAACCAACCCTAACCTCTAACCCCTCCCCTTCAGCCCTCTTCATAGGCAGCTACGACAATTACATGTACACGCTCTCGCCTCTTACGGGTAAGCTCATCAATCGTGTAGAAACAGGTAATTATATCAATGGTGCTGCTGTGCTTTGGCAGAACTATGTCCTCTTCGGAGGTTGTGATTCATGGGTACGTATCGTTAATGGCACAACGGGAATTCCTGCTGATTCACTAAAACTCGATGCCTATATCCCTGCCTCTCCTGTGGTTGATGGGGATAATGTGTATGTGGCTGATTATCGTGGCGATGTATATGAACTTACCCTTGCCGATGGAGGTCGCATAGCGAACCATCGGAAGTTGCTTTCTGCTGCGGAGGATGATGGTGGAATGCTTTCCGTACCTGTTGTTACTGAGGATGCACTCTACCTATTGACAACCGACCGCCGTTTGGTGTGTCTCGACCGCAAGGATGGAAAGGAGAAATGGTTTGCCTCACTTAAAGGTGATACGGGTGAGTGTAGTCCTATATTGGTGGATAATCGTCTGCTGGTATGTACCAAGACAGGTATTGTCAGCATTCATGAAGTTTCGACAGGAAGGCAGCTCTGGGAATATGAAACTGGAGAACAAATCATAGCGCAACCGCTTGTTATAGGTTCGCATTTTTACATACAAACTGCACGTGGCACCTTGCTGTGCTTCGGAGAACCTGAAGTGTGAATAACGAATAGTGAATTTATCACCAATCTCTAAACTTTCAACTCTCAACCCTCAACTCTAAACTTGAATATGGCATATATCGAACTGAACAATATACAAAAGAGTTTTGCTGATGGCAATGGCGGGCAGCGCATTGTGCTCGACGAACTTATTTTGGAAGTAGAGCAGGGTGCCTTTGTAGCTGTGACTGGCGTATCAGGTACAGGCAAAACCACATTGCTGAATGTGCTTGGAACGCTTCTGAAGCCTGATGGTGGTACCTATCTGTTAGGTGAAGAGCAGATACCATACGATGATGAAGCAAGGCTGTTGCAGATTCGTAACCGTCAGATTGGATTTATGTTTCAGGATTACCGTCTCCTGCCTCAGTTCACGGCGTTGCAGAATATTCTGATACCTACATTGGCAACTCACAGGAAACCTGCAACGGAGGAAACGCAGTGGGCTATGCAGCTCGCAAAGCAGATGGGCATAGGCGATATTCTGCAACAATTGCCAGAAACACTATCTGGAGGAGAGAAAAGTCGTGTAGCCCTATGTCGTGCCCTTATTATGCGTCCTAAACTGCTCTTGGCAGATGAGCCTACAGGACAGCTTGACAGTCAGCATGCCAAGGAGGTAGGTCAGTTGTTAAGGCACGTAAATACTCATATGGGCATGACCATTATGCTTGTCACCCATTCAGATGAATTGGCTTCCATTGCCGATAAACGATATGTGCTTAAAGAGGGAAAAGTGTTTAGTGCGCAACTCAAAACTCTAAACCCTAAACTCTAAACTTTAGACCTTAGACTTTAGACATAAAAATGAAAAAAAGTCGTTCATATTATAAAAGGTTCTATAGGCTTGTCGCTGTGGCTATCGCGGTGATGACAGCCGTGCTGACGGGCAGTCTCGTTTTAGGCGATTCTGTGCGTGGCTCTCTGATGGAACGTGTCAGCGAACGACTTGGAAACTCTGAAACAATAATCCAGACAGGCACAGGTTTTCTGAGCGATTCCATTCTTAACAACGAAATTCTATCAGATGCCAAAGGCTATCTGCTTTCCGAAGGCTTCATTTCTTCTGAAGGCAAGATGATTCCTGTCATGGTTTGGGGTACCGACAATGATTCCCTGAATTATGATGAGGCTACTCTAAACCCTCAACTCTCAACTCTGATATCTAACCCCTCCCCTCTAACCCCTAACCCCATCATCCTCCATCTGCCCTCAAACAATCTCGTTGGTTCTAGTTCCCTTTTCATCTCTCAGAGTCATGCCACGCAGTTGCGACTCACCGTAAAGGGAATAAAGTCGGCTCAGGATGGGGGAAACATATTGCTTCATAATGAGCAGGTACGTCCGCTTAACGTGTTTATCAATCGTCAGCAATTGGCAGAGGCATTGGGAGTGAAGGGTAAGGTTAATGTCATCCTGTCGCCAAACAATATTACTTCCGATGCCTTCCATAGCATCTGGCGACCACATGACTCCGGACTGCAACCTATCAATGACAGCATAATCGGCATTGACCGTGTATTCCTGCCTCATAGCGTTGTGGAAACCCTCAACCCATCTACCCGCTATCTGGCTTATTTTGTCAACAGTCTCGGCACTATACCTTATTCGTTTGTTACGGCTACCGATAGGCTGAAAGGTGATGAGACGATACTGACTGACTATGCCGCCCAACGTATGAATGCTCATGTGGGCGATTCTGTCACTATGGAATATTATGTCTCACAAGGTGGATTGAAGAAATTACTGACACGCAGCCATCGTTTCCGTGTGAGTGGCATTGTTCCTATAAGTGAGTTTAAAAAACAGGCAGACATGATAATTGCTGATTTCCCGGGATTATCGGGCGTTAAGCGTTGTACGGACTGGAATAGCGACCTGCCTATTGACATGAGCCGTATAACAAAGGCTGATGAGGATTATTGGACTGCATATCGTCAGACTCCCAAGGCTCTTGTGAGCCTCGATGCCGTTGGAAAGGACTGGATTGGTTCCTATGGTGTTGCAACGAAGGTGATGTGCGATACTGCTCGTATTAAACAACTCACTCCGCAATCATTCGGTATAGCGGTTGTGCATCCTCGCATAGCAGCCTTTGATGCTGCACAGAACGGCACCGACTTCGGTACGCTCTTTCTGGCTTTAGGCTTCTTCATCATTATCGCTGCAATACTGCTGATGCAGAACCCTCTTTCAGAGATGTATCAGTTGCGACGCCCTGAGATACAATTGCTCAATGCCTTGGGATTCAGCAAGCGTCAGGTGTTCCGAAGACTGTTCTCTGAGGCTGTACCTGTAGTGCTCGTTTCTGCGCCCATAGGTGTATTATTGGGCTATGCCTACGCTGCTGTCATTCTCCGGCTTCTGGCGGGTCCGTGGAGTGGGGTAGTGCATACCGATGGCTTTGCCCTACACGCAAATATCATGACGGTTGTTCTTTCTTTCGTTCTCTCTGTCATCCTTGCCCTTGTCGTTCTTGCGCTTACTGTTAGGGGAAGTCAAATGTCAAAAGGCGAAAGGCAAAAGGCAAAAGCCGAAGGTCAAAGGTCAAAGGGAAATCTTCAACTTTCAACTTTCAGCTTTCAACTTTCAACTTTCAAATACTTCAGCCACCAGCACCGTCTTTCATTCATCACATTGGCATTAGGTGTGCTGACGGTTTTTGCCGTGGGAGTAAACCGTCCTGATTTCTCCCATTCCTCAGAATCCGCAACAGGAGGATATCAGTATTATGGTGAGAGTCGCATCCCTTTGCAGTATGACCTCAACACGGCCGCGGGTCGCCATCATCTGCATCTTGACAATCTGCCATCCGATCTCCGTTTCCTTCAGTTGCCAAAGCATACGGAGGATGAAGCAAGCTGCATGAATCTGAATCATGTTGAGAACCCTTCAGTCTTTGGTATGTCTCTCGAAGATATGAAGTCATTCGGAATAAATATCTCGGAAGTAGAAGGTGTAAAGTATAAAGTAGATAGTGTAAAGTGGAACTGCAAAGCTGATGAGCTTGCGAATAAAGAAGAAAGTAAATGCATTATCCCTATTGCCGTTGATTCTGAGGCTCTGCTTTGGAGTATGATGAAGAAAGTGGGTGATACGCTTATCTATCATGCAAGTGACGGGCGTAAGGTTAATGTTGTTATAGCAGCCGAATATCCTACAGGCATATTCCATGGAAATGCCATTATGCCTATCGACTGTTTCCGTCAGCTCTGGCCCGATGAAATGGGCAGTCGTGTGGTATTGGTAAAGGAAGATGGTCAAAAGTCGAAGGTCGAAGGTTCTAACCCCTCCCCTCTAAACACTAAACTCTCAACACTAAGCTCAACCCTCACCACTTCGCTCTCCGACTACGGCTTCACCCTTATCCCATCCGTAGAGCGTCTGCTTCATTTCTTCGAAGTGACTGATACCTATCTCCGTATCTTCCTCTCCCTCGGATTACTCGGTCTGATGCTCGGTTTGGTCAGTCTGTTGATCGTCATCCGTAAGAATCTGGTGGCACGTAGTGAGGAGATACGCCTGTACCACGCCTTAGGCTTCCCTACAGCTACCATAGTACGTATGTTCCGATGTGAACAGCTCATCGTGCCTCTGCTTGCTATACTTACAGGTGCGGGAGTGTGTCTGTTGATTTCAGTCCTCCTTCCTACCTTCAGCTTCAGTCTTTCCACATTCCTCCTATGCCTCTTGCCAATAATAGTATTTACATGCATAATCATAAATATAAGTATAACAACAAAAACAATCAGACAATGCGTAACGTGTTAATCATGATGGCACTCGCAGTAAGTGCCTGCACATCAACGGCTCAGACGCAGTTCACCAAAGGTTCGAGTGTGAACGGATGGCGTGGAGCCCAGAACAATGGTTCCTATCCAGACAAGGGACTGCTCAACGAGTGGCCTGCCGAGGGTCCTCAGAAAATCTTTGAGGTAGAAAATGCCGGAAAGGGATATTCCTCTGCACAGGTGGTGGGCGACCGTATCTACCTCACCGGTCTCAATGATCAGGAAGACAAGGAAATGCTCAGTTGTTATCGTCTTGACGGTACAAAAGTATATTCTGTTGAATATGGCAACCGTTGGACTGGTTCTTATCCAGAGGTTCGTACAACACCTACATATAGCGATGGCAACATCTACGTGATTAGTGGTATGGGCGAGGTTGTATGTATCAAAGCTGAGGATGGAAAGATAGTATGGTCTGTGAATGGTGGCGAGAAGTACAGCCGTAGCACAGGCATGTGGGGCACAAGTGAGTGTCCGCTGGTGTATGACGACAAGGTAATCTATACTCCTTGTGGCAATCAGACCACTATGGTTGCCCTCAATAAGTTCACAGGCGAAGAGGTATGGAAGACTCGTGCCTTGAACAACAAGAGCGGTTATGTATCACCTATCCTTATTGAATATAAGGGCAAGCGACAGATTATCAGCTCTTCTGCTCTCACAGTCTTCGGTGTTAATCCAGAGACAGGTGAGATAGAATGGACTTTCGATGATTGGGGACCAAAGCACTATGGCAATTCAAGCCGTTTTGACAACATCGCCACCAATTCACCTCTCTATCGTGACGGTAAGATATTCTTCTGTCATGGCTATGACATCAACGGCTTCCAGCTCCAGCTCGCTGACGATTTGAAGAGCGTTACCTGCGTATGGCGCACAGAGACACTCGATACCCATCACGGCGGTTATGTACTCGTAGGCGACAATATCTACGGCTCTAACTGGATTAACAACAATGCAGGTAACTGGTGCTGCATAGACTGGAACACAGGTAAGACCAATTACGAAACCGCTTGGCAGGGAAAAGGCAAAGGCTCTATCATTACAGCCGATGGCAAGCTCTACTGCTATGACGAGCGTCGTGGTATGGTAGGACTTGTAAAGGCCGCACCTGATGCCTTCAACGTAGTAAGCGAGTTCCGTATTGTGAAGGGTAGCGGTCCTTATTGGGCACACCCTGTCATTGCTGATGGCATTCTCTATGTCCGTCATGCCGGAGCATTCTATGCTTATAAGATAAAGTAATCTCTATCCCAAACAGGATAAAAAATCACGCCAGTTCTAATCTTTTTTAGAACTGGCGTATTTATGTATTAGAATGCATATTCTGCTGTAATGCCTATTCTTGTCATTTCTCCTGGTCTTACTCCGGTTTTTTTCGCTTCCAATGACTTGTACAAGTCAGCATGCAGTCGGGTGTAATGTTTGCCTATTGGCATCTGGATACCACCACCTACATATACTCCGTAGTGTGTAGAGTTGACAGATAATGTTACAGAAGGAGCATTATTATAGCGTTGTATTGTTTCTTCTGCACCAAAGGAGAGCATGACGAATCCTCCACCACGAATTATAGGCTGAATCTTCCCATTACCAAAGCGTTTTGCCACACCAAGGAAGACGGTCAATATGCTTTTCTCAAATTCTAGGTGTTTTTTTAAAGACACCCTTATACGAATTGACTTGTTTTAGCTTGTCTTAGAGAAAAAAGTTGAAAATCTTTGAATGGAGAAACTTTTCCCCCAAGACTGGCGCAGAACCTTCTTTTTTGGTGCTTTTTTGGACGGTTTTGACGAAAAAATACAGAAATTTGACGAAAAATTACATATAAATGTGGGGAGAATGCAGTAACTTTGCATCCAGAAAACGGAGACGGGCATTGCTCTTCAAGCGACAAGCCTTATTTATTCGTGTTGCTCATCAAGCTACGCAAGTTCTGAGTGCGAGGATGTTACGCACGTTGTCACTTGAAAATTGGGTGATGGGTGTTGGTGGTTAGACTTTTGACCTTTGACCTTAGACTTTTGACATTATCTTAACTTAATAAAAACTGATTTATGAAGAAAAATGCATTAATCGTATGCGCTTTCATGGCTGGATTATTCGCTTCTTGTTCAAGTGAGGATATCCAACAGGAGTCTGTTGCTACAACTCAGCAGGCAGTTGTTTCACGCGAGTTCTCTGTAATTGATGAGAATGAGGTTTCAGAAGAGCAGTTCTTCAATGATGCCGTGATGGGTATCTCTGGTAAGGCTGACGCTTCTCAGCTCTCTGCACTCAACGCTTCTTTCAAGGAGTCATTCTCTAAGCTTGAGAATGAGAATACTACTCGTGGTCTTGTGCCTGCTATCTACAAGACTGTTCATGTGACCTACCAGACTCTCGACGAGGCTAACAAGCCTGTTACGGCTTCTGCGCTTATCGTCTATCCTCTGTTCAAGAAGATAAAGAACGTGATGCTTATCAATCATGGTACTCAGATAGGTGCAATGATGATTCCATCCAACTATACATCTGTTGAGTCTGTTATGGCTGCAACTGGTTCTCTGTGTATTCTTCCTGATTACATCGGACTTGGTTCTACTTCTAACCATCCTGACCTCTACCTTAATTCTGAGGTTCATGGCCGTACGAGTGTGGATGCTCTTCTCACTCTTCTTGACTATGCAAAGCAGAAGAATATCTCACTTGACAGCAACTATAAGACATATATCCTCGGTTATTCACAGGGTGGTGCCGTTTCATTGGCTTCGTTGAGAAGAGTTCAGCAGTTGGATGCCTATACTCAGAGTCGTCTGCACTTGCAGAAAGTATATTGTGGTGATGGTCCTTATGACCTCCGTCTTACCTTCGAGACATACCTTCAGGATCTTGAGAACGGCAAGGATATGGCACTTGGTTCAGTTATCCCTACTGTTATCAACTCTATGTTCAACAGCTATCCAGCAGAGATGGCAGGTATCAACTATGAGGATTTCTTCACAGCATGGGCTTTGAAGACAGGCGTGCCACAGGCTATCCGTCAGAACAAGGAGAATATCGCTGACATGATTATCAAGTGGAACGGTGCTCCTCTCAACAAGATTCTCAACTTCGACTATCTCAACGCTCATCCAGAGCATCTTGACCGTCTGCTCACAATGATGGACCGTCAGAATCTCTGCAAGGGTTGGATGCCTAAGTATCGTCTGAAGCTCATCCACTCAAATCCTGACGGTGTTGTTCCTTTTGCTAACTTCCAGGAGGCTTACGCTAACCTCAGAAACAGCTATGTGGAAGAGCCTACAATCATCACTCCTAAGACAAATAACGCTCTCCTCCAGCATATCAATGGTATGCTCGTGATGATTGAGGAGGTGTTTAAGGAGATATAAGGAGCCCCCCTACAGCCTAACCCGTCCTTCCCCAAGGGAAGGCTCCACCCCCCTCACCCCCTCCAGGGGGAGTAGTTACACTTTTCTGCGAAAGGCGTTTTCGTTTGAAACAATATAGCGAACAATAAAAATAAACTCCCTTCCCCCGAGCGGGGAGGGAAGTTTATATATCAAAGCTATCCTTTGAGGCTTAGTACTATCTAAGAATTCTCCCCCTCGGGGGAGTAGGAGGGGGGCCGTAGGGTTGGGGTTAGTGTTTTTTACTCAAAATCTATATAAGGACTTACCCTCTCAACATCCTTATCGGTAAATGAAGGCAGGCGGCGAAGGTCGTCTGCTTTTTTTATTGGACCGCGAAGACGGCGGTGATTCATAATCTCTTTCGCCTGTATGTATCTGATGTAAGGGTGGCGAGAGAGGGCATTTACATCCAGATGGTTGATTCTGATTCGGGTGATGGGCGGTAGGTTTCGGTTATTGGCGGATTCACCTACGCTCATATATTTCAGCGATGATTCCGGGAAACCCTGTATCTCCAACAGTTGGTGTACGTTGGCTATTCCGCCTAATCGCTGTCGGAATGAAACGATTCGCCTTGCATAGTATGAGCCTATGCCGGGTATTTGCTTTAGCTCGTTAGTATCAGCGGTGTTTATATTGATATGCTCTCCTTCACTTATCTTGACAGGGTAGGCGATAAGGGCTGTATCTTTCTTTATCGGCTTTTCATCGTCTGATTTTTTATACACATCAGCAGCCATTACCTCCTTCTCTATCTTGATATAAGGCTCCAAGCGCTTGTATTGTTTGAGGGTAAGACCATATAGGCGTGCAAAGTCGGTTGGTTTGTTATAGCGGCCGCCTGCTGCGCGGTATTTGTATATGTTGCGCACCTGCCAGGGTTGCAATCCGAGGCGCAGTAGTTGGGTACTGTCAGCGGTGTTTGGGTCGAAATCGAAGAGTTCGTATTGCTTTTCCGGAACTTTATAGTATGGCTGCTGTTTGCGTGTGTATTGTCTTGGCTTATTGGCATACTCCGACTTGTCAGGAGACTTCACTTTGTCTTCCGAACTCCTTAATAATGGTAATGCCGCCAAACAAATGATAATGACGACAAGCAGTATGATTATGGCATCTTTGTCGGACTTACTGAATCGAGACATTTTTTTATTTACTATTTACAGATTTACTATTTATCTACTATTTTCTATTAAATATTTACTATTTATTATTCTGCTATGTGGGGAAGAAAATAGTACATCATCCATAGTACATAAATAGTAAATAGTCAATAGTCAAATAGTAAATTATATCACCCCAAACTGATTCAAGAAAATAATCACTATTCCTACAGGGCAGATAATTCGTATTGTCCAAATGAACAGGGTGAAGAGATTAGTGCAAACTGTGTCAAAATTCGTGAATTCATCGCGGATAACGTTCACTGGAACTATCCAACCTACAATCATTGCGGTGAGGAATCCACCTATAGGAAGCATTATCTGTCCTGTAAGGAAGTCGAAACAGTCGAAGAGGCTCTTTCCTGCCACGGCTAACTCTGGCATAGCACCGAGTGACCATGAGCAGAGAACGCCGAAGATGCTGCATAATATGGTGATTGCTATTGAGCTTTGCTTGCGTGTCATATTCACTTCTTCTGAAAGGAACGCTGTGCCTATCTCGTGCATAGAAATAGTGGATGTGAGCGCGGCAAGGGCAAGAAGTGCATAGAAGAGGATTCCGATGATATAACCCACTACTGGCAGATTACCGAATGCCTGTTGGAATACGTTTGGCAAGGTGATGAAAATGAGAGAAGGACCACTGTCAGGATTGACACCTACAGAGAAAGCTGCCGGGAATATCATCAGACCTGAGAGTACGGCAATGAATATATCAATAAATGCTATTTGTGCAGCAGAGCTTACGAGATTTGTCTGACGTGTGAAATAGCTTGCATAGGTGCAGAGGCAAGCCGTTCCGAGACTCAGGGAGAAGAATGCCTGTCCCATAGCATCGAGCACTACTCTACTTGTCACCTTCGAGAAATCGGGCTTCAGAAGAAACTCCACACCCTTCATTGCTCCAGGTAGTGTGCAGCTTGCAATGACGAGAATGATAAGCAGCACAAAGAGCATCGGCATGAGTATATTGGCTGCCTTCTCTATTCCTCCCTTCACTCCGCGTACCACCACAAGGTGCGTGAGAACGATGAAAACAACCGACATAATCGCCGGTTTCATCGGGTCGGAGCATAGGTTTGTGAAGAAATCGCTAACATATTGTGCATCGCCAAGCACTTGTCCTGCTATGCTTGCAAAGAGGTAATACACACACCATCCCGCAACGACGGAATAGAAGCCGAGAATCATGGAAGAGCACAGCACACCCATTGCCCCAACAAAGCCCCACCACTTCCTGCCTGTGATATGCGAGTAGGCACGAAGGGCATTGGAAGCACCATGACGACCAACAATAAACTCAGCTATCATACCTGGTATGCCGAGCATTAGGGTGCACACGAGATAAAGGATTATGAAAGCAGAACCACCATCCTGTCCTGCCATAGTTGGGAATCGCCAAATATTACCTAATCCCACAGCAGACCCTGCTGTTGCGAGGATAATTCCTATCTTACTACCGAAACCGACTCTTTGCATCTGTGAATTACTAATTACTTGTTTACTATAACCAATTACGAATTTCCTATTAGCGAATTATGGTAACTTGGTAATTCGTAATTAGTAATTCGTAAATTAGTAAAAAATGCTTTTGCTTGCAAAGTTAAAAAAATTTGTTTAATTTTGCATCTGATTTAGGTAAAAGATTATGTTCATAGCAAAAAAAATAAAGAATTATCCCTTGTCATCACTATTGGTGGTGGCAATTTGGGTGGTGTGTCTTATTCCAATTCCTGAGACTCCGCTCAGCGATGTGAACCTTATTGATAAGTGGACCCATTTCGTAATGTATGGTTCGCTTACCTCTGTGATTTGGTTTGAGTATGTCAGAAGGCATAAGCCCCTCACCCGTCACTATGTGACACCCTCTCCCCAGAGGGCGAGGGGGGAAGTTAGTAATGAAACCTCAAAGGAAGGTTATGCGCAAGAAATAGTAATTTCTTCCTCGCCCCTTGGGGAGAGGATGCCCGCAGGGCAGGTGAGGGGCCGTTTGCTTATCTGCGGTGTCCTATGTCCTATTATTATGGGTGGTCTTATAGAACTCGCGCAGGCTTATCTCACTACTTGCCGCTCTGGAGACGTGTATGACTTTTTCTGCAATTCCCTAGGTGTTCTCTTAGGCTGTTGCATTGGGTTAATCATAAAGAAATTCGCCCATTAACGTAAATAACGTCAGTTCGACGACTTGCTTTTGCTTGATAAGCTTCAGCGAATAATTAAACTATGTTGTTTTAGCAGCAAGCTGCTGTTGACGGAACAAAAATTTTTAGAAAATTACCAGAAAATTTAAATTTTCTGGGTTAAATTTTCTGGCCATCGTGAATAATTTTCTGTAAAATCAAGCAACAAAGTTGCGTTTATTAAAGAATTTTGAATTATTCGCAAGGCTCATCAAGCTGAAGCAAGTCGTCGAATTCACGTTAAATTCACGTGAACTACGGAAAAAATTATCCCGACTTATTCGAATGTTTGAATTAGTCGGGATAAATAATTTATGGATATATATAATCCTGTAGTGTTAATCAAATGCTGGGTATGAAATATTCTCGCATAAGTTATCTTGCGAGCCACACTTCGGGGTTGAGCTTGTCACGCTCCTTACGCAACTGGAACTGAAGGATATTATCGCGTCCTACTATTCCGAGAGACTGGCGTGTAGAAACCTTCTGTCCCTTTGACACACTTACGCTCTTCAGGTTACAATATACTGAGATATACGCACCGTGGCGCACAAGTACACCCATTGTGCCTCCTGCATCGAATACCGCAGAAACCTCACCGTCATAGATGGCACGTGCAGCGCATCCCTGTGAGCCGAGTATGTTGATACCCTTGTTATCGAGCACCACGCCCGGAAGTCCTTCTACGCCGTGCTGTCCGAAGTGGCTCACAATCCTACCACCTGCAACTGGTGAAGGCAGACGTCCCTTGTTTGCTTCGAATCCACCGCTAACAAGTCGGTCGGCACTACTCAGGCGCACAGCCTCCTCCGACTCCTTCTTAGCCCTTGCAACCTCCATATTGGCACGCTCCTTGTCAACAACAGCCTTACGCTCAGCCGCGATACGTGCAGCCTCAGCCTCTCGTGCTCGCTGCTCAGCAACTTCCCTTGCCCTTGCGTTGCGGGCAGCGATAGCATCAGCCTTTGCTTTCTGTTCGGCAGCCTTTGCCTCCTCAATCCTGCGTTGGTTCTCACGCTCAGCAGCCTCGGCCTCCGCCTTCTTGCGAGCAAGGGCCTCTGCTTTCTTACGTGCAGCCTCAGCCTCCTCAGCTTTCTTCTTTGCCTCTGCAATGGCACGCTGACGTGCACGCTCTACTTCCTCTGCAACCAACTGGTCAATCTTCGCATTAAGGGCGGCATCCTTCTTCTTCTGCTCGTCAATAATGTTCTGTATGGTCTTCTGCTGTTTCTGAAGCGAGGTAACAACCTTCTGCTGCTCTACCTTCTTTCCTTCAAGGGCAGCATGTTCTTTCTTGCCTTTCCAAAGAAGGTTTGACTTTACGCCTCGTGCTGCTTTCAACTGCTCGTTCTTCTCGTTTACACGTTTCTGCTGTTCCTGAACAGCCTTACCCTGAGTGCGCTGATAGGCAGCATACTCACGCATGAAACGCATACGGCGGTATATCTGACTAAAGTCATTGCCTGAGAATATGAACATCATCTGACTCTGAATGCCACGGCGCTTTGCCATATAGCGCATGGATTTGATATATTGCGCCTTACGTGCCTCAAGTTGTGCGTTGAGGGTATTAAGCTGCGCATTGAGAATATCAATGTCACCGTCAAGAAGGTGTATATCGTGATTGATGGAATCAATGCTCTGACGGCGGCGGTCCATCTCGCCGTTTATAGCCATAAGGTCCTTGAGTTTCTTCTCCACCTGAGCCTTATTGGCACGAAGAGCCTTCTCCTGCTTTGCGATGTTCTTCTTTATCTCGTCACGCTGCTTTTTCAGACTGTTGATGCTGTTGCCTTCAGTATTCTTTTTTGTGGAAGTCTTCTTGGCGGTAGCAGCCTTTCCTGATGTCTTTCCTGTCTTCTTGCTTGTAGAGACCTTTGCCGACGACTTCTTCTTCGTAGTCACCGTTGTCTTCTGCACAGATTTCTTCTGCTTAGATTGAGAGAAAGCGGAAGGGGTAAAGAGAAGGAGAGAGAGGAAAAGGAGAAGGACCACAAACAACGGCCTCTCCCCCCGCCCTCCCCCGTAGGGAGGGAGCCGGAAAGCTTCCAAGAGAATATTGAATATTTTATTCATTATTACAATTAACCACCTTTTCTCCTTATTGACATAAGATAAAAGGCGAAACAATTATTCTTTATTTATTAGTTACTCTTTTATAAGTAAGCCTTTCGCACTCCGGCTCCCTCCCTACGGGGGAGGGCGGGGGGAGAGGCCTTAGAATTGCATTATTTTCTTCAACGCTTCCTCCGCACTTACCTTTGTGTATTTGTCGGACACAGAGGAATGTGTTTCCCAGTTGGAGTCAGTAGTGAGTTTCTTCATCCTGATATCCACTTTTATCGTGGAGTTCGTCTTCCCGGTCTTTCCTGTGAATGACACGGATTGTCGGGCAGGGAATGTCTTTGAGCCCAAGGCTGAGAAAGTGTCGTATTTCCAAGAGGCACTTGAAGCGTTGGCAGTACCTGTGCCGTAAGTCACATTGGCGGCATCAATACGTCCGGAGGCAACCGTAGTGTCCCATTCAAAATTAAGGCTACCCGATTTCGTCCTCACCTTTCTCTGAGCTCCTGCTGCCAAATCGGAATCAAACTTATCCAGCATATTGTCGGTGAGACGGTTTGTGCCGGGGAGGAACAGTTCGTTCCAGAAAAGTGCCTGAAGGGAATAGAAGTTCAGTCCGTTGTTCTTCAGGAATGAAAGGTCGTTATATGTAGCCTTCACATACTGCTTGTGCATACGGTCAACCACGAGCACATATTCGGGAGTGAACTCCACGCGCCCTACCTCCATAATGCCGAAAGGTGCAAGAACCACGCGGATAACCTCATCCTTACGCATATATATCCTGCCGTCAACAGAGATATTCTTTCCCTTTGCGTCGATTGTGAAGTCAATCTTTGAAACTATGTTCTTGGCATTTGTGGCATTGTTATATACCTTGCGCACATATTCCGTGTTCCTTAGTGCCGTATTGTCAATGCTCTTCGTGCCCGATGATTCGATATTCTTCTTTGTTCCGCAGGAAACGAAGAGGATGGAGCATAAAATAAAGGAAAGGAAAGCGGCCTCTCCCCCCGCCCTCCCCCGTAGGGAGGGAGCCGGAGTGCCCAATAAGTTCCCCTTTGATGGGTATTTGAATAGTATTGAATGGGATAATTTGAATATCCCCAAAAGAATATGGAATAGTTTATTCATTATCAGAGTATTTGGTATTCCAGTAATTGATACCTTTTCGCATTCCGGCCCCCTCTATACGGGAGAGGGCGGGGGGAGAGGCCATCCTTACTTCTTTGCCCTTGCAATCTTCTTTTTTATCTCAGTAGCATTATCTGATCCTGAATCAATGGCTTTCTGCCAGTAGTTATTGGCATCCGACTTCAATCCCAGTCGTATGTAAATATCGCCGGCATGTTCTAATATCACGCTTGAAGTCTGTGAAGAGTCGTTTTTCAGAGCCTGGTCAATATAGATACGAGCCTCCTCATAACGCTTCTGCATATACAGTATCCAAGCGTAGGTGTCGAGATAAGATACGTTCTCCGGTTCTGCCTTGATGGTCTTATAGCTCATCTGCTCCGCACGTTTCAGGTCGCGGTTCTCCTCCGAGAGATAGTACGCATAGTTGTTAAGGCATGAAATCTCGTCAGGATTGATGTTCAGACAACTGTCGTATGCAGCGTATGCCTCTTCTGGAAGGTTCATGGAGTGGAGTATGTCACCCGAAATCATGTATATCCTTGATGAAATCTCCATAGGAGTGTCTTCCTTGATGGTCGTAGCGCCCTTGCGCAAAGCCTTCAAGGCACCGGCATCGTCCTTGTTCAGATACTTTGCAAGTCCGAGATAGTAGTATAGCGCCGTTTCCTCCGGAGTATAGTCGATTGCTTTCTCACATTCGGCAATTACCTTCTCGTCAATGGTGTCTCTCCACATTATGTCGAGCCTCTGCAAGCGTGCCCCTATATTCTCAGGATTGATGGCAAGCACACGGTTCAAGCCTGACAGGATAGAATCGGTCGGCATGTGCTTGAAATTCATGTATGCCACGTGCATCTCCGCCATGTCGCTCGTCTGCTGTGGAAGGGAGAGTATGCGTGAGAAGATATTGAGTATGCGGGTAGAGTCGCCTCCGCCCTGCTCGTTGTCTGCCACTACCTGACGCATCAGACTTATACGTGTCTGTGCCTCTGTCTCAGGGTTCTCAAGAATCTGATACAACAGGGTATCGGCTTCTGCTGAGTTACCCGTGGCGCGATAGTAGTCCATCAGCGACATCTGAGCCTCCGGATTCCCCGGCTCTTCCTTCAGCACAGCCTTGTAAGCCTTCAGAGCCTCGTCCTTCCTCGAGTTGGCAAGAAGCCAGTTACCCATCATCACCTTGTAGTTAAGGTCGTTAGGATGCCTCTTCACCAGTCGCAACAGTTCCTCGTACGCCCCTTTCTCGTCACCCATGTTTGAATATACCTGCATCTTACTGAGGGTGAGGTTCTCACTCTCTCCTTCCACCACCTCAATGCGGTTGAGAGTCTCAAGCATCTTCGGATAGTCCTTCTTGTACTGGTATATGCGTGTCAGGATGTCGAGGAATTCGGAACGGTCGTGATACATATCCGCAAGCCGTTCATACACACGAGTTCCCTCTTCTATCTTGTTCTGCGACAGATAGTATTGTCCGAGGCGCTCGGCAAACTCGTCATTCTCAGGCTCAAGGCTGTTGGCTTTCTTCAGATGGTAAAGCGCAAGCGTGTCCTTGTTGATCTGCGAATAAAAACCGGAGATGGCAAAATGTGCCTCTGATGCGAGTGAGTCAATCTCGAGGCAATGGCGGTAAAGCTCAAAGGCTTCCGTAAAGTTACCCAATCCCTCCTGACGTATAGCCTCAAGATAGAAATACTGGTATCGGCGCAAGTCATTATCATTCAGACGCTGTTCCTGCTTTGGGATCACCGCCTGACGTTTCTTCTCCTTCTTCTTTCCGTAGGTTGGAAGGAGAGCACAAATTATAAGTGATATTAAGAGTAGTCTTTTCATCTATTAAGGTGCAAAAATAAGAAAAAAAAGCGGAAAAGCCAAGAAAATGCCGCAAAAAGGCAAAAAAAACGCGGAAAAAAGGAATTACCTTGCCAAAGGCAAGAAAAAAAGTGCCATTCCTTGGTAAAGTTCTCCCTCCGTTGTAAATCCGCTTCAACACCTTTTCAAGTCCGCTACGGAACTATAGGATCATAGGAGGAAGAGCGGAGGAACATAGGAGGATGAAGGGAGGAAGATTGTAATAACGTCAGTTCGACGAAACACCCCACTTGCTACTTTCTCTCAAACACAAAGCCGCTAAGACGCAAAGATATTTTCATGACCACGGAATGCACAAAAGAAACAGAAGTTTATCGTCTATTCCGTGTTTTCCGTGTTCAGCAGACAATTTTCCTCCCGTTTTTTTGCCCATATCATTTTTTTTGTATATTTTTGCATCCGTGTGGGGATGTATCATCCGTCTTCTGCACAATAATCCCCTAATAATTAGCCTAATAGCTAAAACAAAAATATATCAAAAATGGAAACGCAAAGAACGACTTTATCATTTCTGACGGAGAGCAAGGCCTCTGCCGTCGGGTTATCCTCTATGCAACGAGTGGCTATGACTCTGCTCGTTATGTTGCTGACAACGGCAAGCGTATGGGCACAAGATGGCCCAGTTATACCAACCCCAAAAATTACCACAAAAGTAACTCCCGAGAATGGTGGTACGGTATCTGCACCAATCGAAGCAAAAATGGGAACACAAGTACAATTCACAGTCATACCTGCTGACGGCTACAAAATAAAGAATGTGTCATTATCCGACCCCAGTATTTATAACTTGGCTAGAAGTTTGCAAACAGGTCTTTATTCGTTTACTATAGGCTCGGCAGATGTAACGATTACAGTGGAGTTCGAGAAAACAAGTTCTCTGAAATACACTATCATTGACGGAACACAAGCGGAGTTGTTAGGGTATTATGAAGGAGAACAGCCCACAGGAGCCTTGAACATCCCTACCAATGTCACAATAAATGGTATCAGCTATTCCGTGACGAGTATTGGCGATGAAGCATTTGAAAATTGTAGCGACCTTGAATCTGTCACTATACCTAACAGCGTGACGAGTATTGGCGATGCCGCATTTCAAGGCTGCAACAGCCTTGAATCTGTCACTATACCTAACAGAGTGACGAGCATTAGCGATCACGCATTTTCAGGCTGTAGTAGCCTTGAATCAGTCACTATACCTAACAGCGTGACGAGCATTAGCGATCACGCATTTTCAGACTGTAGTAGCCTTGAATCTGTTACCATCCCTAATAGCGTGACGAGCATTGGTTATGAAGCATTTTCTGGCTGCAGCAGCCTTGAATCAGTCACTATACCTAACAGCGTGACGAGCATTGAAGGTGAAGCATTCGGAAATTGTTCTGGTCTTACATCAATAACAGTAGAAGAAGGAAATACATATTATGATAGCAGAAACAATTGTAATGCTATTATAGATACTAAATCCAACACTTTAATTCTTGGATGCAAGAATACAATTATCCCTAAAAACGTGACGAGCATTGGTTCTTTTGCATTTTCTGGCTGTAGCAACCTTCAATCTGTCACAATCCCTAACAGCGTGACGAGCATTGGTGGTGCCGCATTTTATGGCTGTAGCAGCCTTCAATCTGTCACTATCCCTAACAGCGTGACGAGCATTGATTATGCCGCATTTCTGGATTGTAGCAGCCTTCAATCAATCACAATCCCTAACAGCGTGACGAGCATTGGTAATCACGTATTTTCTGGCTGTAGCAGCCTTGCTTCTGCCACTATCCCTAACAGCGTAACGACCATTAGTGATAACGCATTTAATTATTGTAGTAACCTTCAATCAATCACAATCCCTAACAGCGTGACTAGCATTGGGGATGATGCATTTTATAGATGTAGTAGCCTTCAATCTGTCACTATACCTAACAGCGTGACGAGCATTGGGGAAGATGCCTTTGAGAATTGTTCCGACCTTCAATCTGTCACTATCAATGGCAATCCGAGGATTGGAGGTTCAGCCTTTTGGGGAACCCCTGCTACTGTGACAATGAACTTGACAGCAAGCAATATAAACGAGGATAAATGGACTACCTTCTATAACAACGGCTATAGCTTCCAGGCTAATGAGAATACAACGGTGTATAAAGCAACTGTGGATGGCTCATCGCTCGTGCTAACGGAGGTGGCTGACAGGATTGTAAATAAAGGCACAGCGGTAATACTGAAATCATCAGGCAATACAGTTATGACTCTCACAGGATCAGGCAGCAGCGATACTAACGGCAACGACCTGCGCGGTTACAGCGACAGGACTTTGCGCACCAACGCAATGATTTGGAACAGTGCTAACGCGATTTACACAATGGGCAATACATCGGTTGGCTTCGGTTTCCACAGATACACAGGCGAGTATGTTCCCGCAGGAAAGGCTTTCCTTCCGCTCAACACGAGCGTTGGGGCTAAGGCTCAGAGCCTTACTATTGTCTTTGCTATCGGGGCAACAGGCATAAAGTCCGTGTCTTCTGACAGCAACGTGCAGAATGACTGGTTCTCTCTCGACGGCACCCGTCTCAGCGGCAAGCCTTCACAGCCAGGAATTTATGTTAATGGAAAGAAGAAAGTGGTAGTTAAATAGTCAAAGGTCAAAGGACTAAAGTCAAAGGTCTTCAATCATTCCCCCTTTACCCCTAGACCTTAGTCCTTTGACCTTTGACCTTAGTCCTTTGACTTTAAACTTCAAAAAAATGGAAAAGAAAGAATACACAAAGCCCGCTATGCGGCAGATAGAGATACATCACCACAAGCATCTACTCATCGGCAGTAATGATCCTACGAAGAAAATGGAGATTTACAATGATGAGATGGACAACGAGGATGATGTGATATAAGATATTTCCGGGAAAGTAAATGTTTCTTGGAAAGTAAATTATCAATAAATTATATTCAGTAAATTAAAAGAACAAAATGCTTCTTTATGTCTTCCCTTATAGGTCTGGCTTGCAGCCATCCCTGGTAGTCATGTGCGCTTGTTTCCTCGTGAGCCTTTAGGGCTTCCAGTAAACAATCCCACAAGCCTACCGGAAGACATCAAGAAGACAAAATATAATACAAAATAGCTCCCTGCGGTCGTAAAAAATCCATGCGGAGTAAAGGAAGTCTCCAACAAATTACACGGATAAATACAGATAAATACATGCGGGATGGGTAACGCGCCAGCCATTTTTTACGACCGCAGGGAGATATTTTGTCCCCGTATTTTGTCTTTACGTAGTGGCTCCCGCTGGGTGAGGCTCATTTTCTTGGGAAGCCCCCAAGGCTTACCAGAGAAAAGGAGAACTCGCATCAGCATGGGATTTGCAACAGGCAAAGCCCATAAGAGGGAGACACAAGGAAAGTATTTTTATCTATTTCAACTCACGTTAATTTACTGATTCTAATTTATTGGTTTAATTTGCTTAAACTTGCTTTAGCTTGATGAGCCTAAGCGAAAAATTATCAATTTTCAATTATCAATTATCAATTCGTATAGTGTGGGTGTCTTTAAAAATTATTGTACTATTGTACCATTGTACCAAAAAAATCATCTCTTCTATAAGAGACACATTATTGTACCTCTGAAAATTTAAGGGGAAATAGGTACAAATGGAAAATGTTGAACCATTATTCTTTTGAAGTTTTTTTGTGGTTTTTATTTAAATAATTAACTATCAACACTTTGCATTATTAAACCTTTTTCCTGCTTGGTACAATGGTACAATAGTACAATATTTTTTTAAGAGACCCTAAAAATATCGCTCTTCTAATTCAATATTATATAATATAATAATTAATTATTATATTATATAATATTGGCTGAAAAAGTGGAAGAGGAAGGGGTGTGTATAAAAAATGTTGTACTATTGTACCATTGTACCTTTTTGGCTGTCATTGGTCTTTTTACTTAAAATGCAGATATTCAGCAGATTAATACTTGTTTAACAAATCTTAACAGAAAAATCCGAAAGTTGGAATGATTGAGTGGGAAAAGATGAGTAATTTTGCAGTGTCATTCAGACAAAAGGCTAAAGGCAAAAGGCAAAAGACAAGGGTTGGCGGTCACTAAGCAGGTCCGTTCCACCTCCGTTTCAGGTCCGTTTCAAGTCCGTTCCGTATATTGGAGAGAGATAACCCCATGATAGGGATTAGAGCTTCGGTGAAGTGATGACAATGGTGATAAACAATGAACCTTGGTTCGTGGGTAAGGATGTGGCAATGATGCTTGGGTATGTGTTCCCACGACGAGCTTTGTAAAACCACTGTGTTGATTCAGCACCCTGGTTCTAACTACAAGAGCAAGACGATCTTCATCAATGAGTCTGGTCTTTATGCTCTGATTCTTTCCTCTAAGTTTCCACAGGCGAGGGAGTTCAAGCGTTGGGTGGCATCAGAGGTGCTTGGGCAGATAAGGAAGATGGGCGGTTACATTCCGATAAATGGCTGCGATTTGGTTCTATGGTTCTATAGTTCTATAATTTTTAAACACACCCCTATACAAAATGAAAAATAGGAAATGAAAAATACTTTGCGACTCTGCGGCTTTGTGTTTGAAAATGGAAACGGATTTATGAAATAAACGCAGAGACGCAAAGACGCGGAGGAAATAATTGAACAATGTCTTGCTTTAGCTTGATGAGCTTGGTGAAAAAGTTGAAAAAATTAAACGCAAAGATACAGAGCTTTGTGTTGCCTTGCACCTTTGCGTTTTGCATTTTTGCGTATGTATTTAGTATTATTAATAATCTTTACTTTGTGCCTGTATGTCCGTAGCCACCGGCACCGCGCTCTGTCTCATCGAGTTCTTCAACGATTTGGAACTCAGCCTGCTCATGACGTGCAATGACCATCTGGGCGATACGCTCTCCCGGATTGATGATGAAATCCTCTTGTGAGAGATTGATGAGCAACGCCATTACTTCTCCACGGTAGTCGGCATCGACGGTGCCTGGTGAGTTGAGTACGGTGATGCCGTGCTTCAGAGCAAGACCGCTGCGTGGGCGTATCTGTGCCTCGTATCCTACAGGAAGGGCGATGCGGAGCCCGGTAGGGATGAGTTTGCGCTCAAGCGGATGAAGGGTTATCGGTTCCTCGATGTTTGCACGAAGATCCATACCTGCACTCTGTGGAGTGGCGTACTGAGGAAGTGGCTGAGAGCCGGTGTTGATGACTTTGATTTTCATTACTTTTGGGGTGTTGGGTGTTAGGTGTTGGGTGTTGGTGGGTTGTAATGATGAATGCTATACGCCATCACCTAACACCCATCACCCATCACCTAAATTATACTATCGGCAGACTCGTGCCGTTAAGCTTCTGATAGAAATCGAGGGCGAAGACATCGGTCATGCCGCTGACGAAGTCGATGACAGCCATGATGCGGGTTTCGAGATTGTCGGACTGGATGTCGTACTGGCTACTGACACGGCAGAGGAGCTGTTTGGAGTAGAAACGCTCGGGATGCACGGCTGCCTCAATCATTTGCTCCATAAGGGTGTTGATGATGCGATAACCGGCAAGCTCGATGTCGATAACCGGTTTGCTGTGGTATATCTTCTTATAGGCAGTCTCGGTACAACGCTTGTATGCCTCGCGCTCACGCTCGGTAACGTATTCTATGAGCTCGCCTTCGAAGGTGCCGTCGAGGATTTCCTGCTCGTGCTTGAGGAATGCCTCCGCACATACGTTTTCGAGCTTTCCAATGGCACAGGCACGCATATACACCACCTGTTCGTTCTCATCGGTCAGGTCCTCGTCGGCAATGCGCCTCAGGATGTCCTGCTGGATGCTCTCCTCAAAGAATCCGAGGAGCAGTCGCTTGGTCTCCTCGAAGGTGAGGATTTTAAGCTTGTGAGCGTCTTCGATATCCATTATCTCATAGCAGATATCGTCGGCTGCCTCTACGAGATATACGAGAGGGTGGCGGGCGTATTTCAGAGGCTCGCCCTCGTCGCTGAGACGCTTCATGCCCAATTCCTCTGCTACACGACGGAAATAGCCTGCCTCGGTGTTGAAGAATCCGAACTTGCCGTGGTTGCCTGCACATGAAGATGCGAACGGATACTTCACGATAGATGCAAGCATAGTGTAGGTCATCACGAAACCGCCCTTGCGACGACCGCAGAAGCGATGCGTGAGGAGTCGGAAGGCATTGGCATTGCCCTCGAAATGCGTGATATCCTCCCAGAAGTCGCGGTTGAGCATTGGCTTGAGTTCCTTTCCCTTGCCTTCGGTGAAGAAGGTCTGAAGGGCTTTCTCGCCAGAATGGCCGAATGGAGGATTACCCATGTCGTGAGCCAGACAGGCGGTGGAGACGATAGTGCCAAGTTCCTCGATGAGGGTGCCGGCGAGTTCGGGGTTGCGACGGATGATATCCTTGGCAACATCATTTCCGAGTGACATACCGACGCTTGCCACCTCGAGGGAGTGCGTGAGGCGGTTGTGTACGAATACGCTTCCCGGCAGAGGGAATACCTGTGTCTTGTTCTGCATACGACGGAATGGAGCCGAGAATATCAGTCGGTCGTAGTCGCGCTTGAACTCCGAACGGTCATCGTGCCGCTCGAAATGTCGGTTCTCCTGTCCGAAACGCTTGATTGATATGAGTTGTTGCCAGTTCATATTTTTTAGGTGTTGGGTGATGGGTGATAGGTGTTAGTGTATAGTATTATCGCGAACATTTCAAGCCACCATCACCTAACACCCATCACCTATTTTTATTCAAACCTGATTATCCCCGGAGCGGCTGATGCGTCGGCGATAGCCTCCTCAGTTACTTCCTTCGGACCATGAGACAGGCGGCGGAGTTCCTCAAGCTGCTGACGTGTGCGCTTGCATGTAGGAGTGTTCTCCACCTGCATGATGATATCCTCGTTGTCGAGGTCCTCGGAGTTGAAGAGATATATCTGCGGACGGTTCTTGTACTGGGCATTGCTGCCAGTCTGACCGTAGTAGTGCTCCATACGTTCACGGCGAACGGCACGAAGCTCTTCCTCAGCTGCCTGCTTGGCAAGCTCCTCCTGAGTCTGGTGTGCGCTGCGGTGCTTTGCCATACCGTCAACAGCCTCAATGCCGAAGCCTGTTGCGAGGATAGTCACCTTCACCTTGTCGCCGAGGGTTGGATCGAGGGCGAGACCCCATTTGATTTCGAAGTCGCCACCGAACTTATCCATGAAGTCGTTGACATCGTTCATCTCGTCCATCATCAGTCCTGAGCAGTCCTTGTCGGTGCTGTGGAAAGAGATAGAGAGGAGGATGCGCTGTGCATTGAATACATCGTTGTCGTTGAGCAGAGGAGAGTTGAGGGCATCCTCGATGGCGTGCTTCACACGACCTTCGCCCTCGCCGTAGCCAGTACTCATAATAGCCACACCACCATCCTTGAGCACGGTCTTAACATCGTTGAAGTCAAGGTTGATGAGTCCGTGTACGGTGATAATCTCAGCGATACTCTTTGCTGCCACGCTAAGGGTGTCGTCGGCCTTGCCGAATGCCTTGAGCACAGGGAGATCGCCGTAGATCTGACGCAGACGCTCGTTGTTGATAACGAGGAGCGCATCCACGTTCTTAGCCATCTCCTCCACACCGTCGAGAGCCTGGTCAATCTTCTTGTGACCCTCGAAACGGAATGGGATAGTCACGATACCCACGGTAAGGATACCCATGTTCTTAGATTCACGTGCGATGATAGGAGCAGCACCAGTACCGGTACCGCCACCCATACCTGCGGTGATGAATGCCATGCGTGTTCCGTCGTTGAGCATCTTCCTTACATCCTCGATGCTTTCCTCGGCAGCCTCACGAGCCTTTGCAGGACGGTTTCCTGCACCGAGTCCTTCCTTACCCAACTGCAGGTGGATAGGCACAGGCGAATCGTTGAGAGCCTGATTATCAGTATTACAGAGAACGAAGGTTACGTCGTGGATACCTTCACGGTACATGTGATTAACGGCGTTGCCACCACCACCACCTACACCGATGACCTTGATGATGCTATTCTGCTTGTCTAACTCACCGAAGTCGAGTATGCTGTTGTTAATATCTTCCATATGGTAAAGTTTAAAGCCTAACCAAGCCTTCCCAAAGGGAAGGATGTTTGATAGTATTTATCCTTGTTGGGCAAGTTAATTATTAATTTTTCATTGTTAATTGTTAATTAGCCGCAGGCTTACTCATCCGGCTCCGTGAATGTGCCGAGCCATTTCATGAGTTTTGAGGTGAGGGAAGGACCTTTCTTTGCCTTTGCCTCTCTTTCCTCCTCTTCTTCCTTGCGTTTCTGTTCTTCCTCAGCTTTCCTGCGCTCCTCTTCCTCGGCAGCCTCACGAGCCTTTTCCTCGGCAGTCTTTACCTTGCCGAAACCGGTAGCAGGCTGCTCAACAGGACGTGGCTTGTATTCGCTGTCAGGATCATTCTCAGGAGCCTTGGATGGTGCAGCGAACATATCCTGCTGTTCCATGATATTCTCGCCTGCACAGTTTATCTCGCCCTTGGCCAACAGACCGAGGATAGTATTCATCATGCCATTATGGGCAGTGATTTCGCTATTTGATGAATGAATGTTGTAGTTTACGTACTTGGCAATACGCACCTTTGAGATATGGGTGTGGTTGCGGAATGCCACGTCGATATTCTTCATGTTACTGCCACCGCCTGTGACGACGATACCGCCCACGAGTTTGTCGGTAAGATCAACAGGAACCTGATACCATGCATTCTGTATAATCTCCTGAACACGTGCCTCGATGAGTTCGATGAACTTACGGCTCTCTATCTTGCGGTCGCTGTCGATGCTGTAGGACAAAGAGCCATCAATCTCGCTAGTCTCTGTATAGGCAGAGGCATAACGGAGCTTCATCTTTTCAGCATCAGCCTCTTCCATCTGGAGAGAGACGATATCCTTTGTGACATTATTGCCACCCAATGGAATAACGGCAAGGTGGCGGAGAATGTTCTTGTAGAACACCTGTACGGTGGTGGTCTCATAACCGATATCTACAAGCATACAGCCTGTTCTCTTCTCAGCATCGGTGAGAACGGCATCAGCAAGTGCGATAGGCGCAAGATACATCTCCGCGATAGCCACCCCTGCGCGGTCGAAGCAGTTGTTAAGGCTATGGTAGTATCTCTTGCGCTGGATGATGTTCAGGAAGTTGCCCTCAAGGTGGTTGCATTCAATGCCTGCAGGCTCCAGTTGGAACTGGTTATCCACCTTGTACTCCTGTGTTACAACGTCAAGAATCTCAAAGTCCTTATAGTCCATGGCACGGTTGGTGTCCATGAGTTCGTTAACCAAATCCTGAGTAACCTGTTGCGAGTCGGCAAGGTCCTTCACCAACACGTTGCGCACAGAGTGAATGGACTGACCACCCACGCCGACATAGACTTGGGCAATCTCTGTCTTCATACTCGTCTTCAGACGGTTGATGATATTGGTTATACACTGCACTGTCTTATCTGCATTATAGACCACACCCTTGCGGATGCAGGTGGTGGAATCTTCCCTTACCACAGCATTGACAGTGAAACTGCCGTCGTGATTCTTCTGACCGGCAACACCTGTGATTTTTGTAGAGCCAAGTTCTATGGCTACGATGAAATTCTTTGATGGCATATATGCTGATATTTATTGTTTTTACTACTATATTGTTTTAGGGCTTTTTACCCTTCGAGGTCTTGTCCGTTGATTTAGACTTGTTGTCCTTCTTAGGTGTGTTCTCCTTCTTTGGAGAATTGTCCTTCTTCGGAGTGCTATCTTTCTTCGGAGTGTCCTTTGCCTTGGCTTTATCATCCTTCTTAGGTTGACTGTCCTTCTTAGGAGCATCTTTCTTAGGAGTATCCTTCGGCTTGGCTTTCTCCTCCTTCTTAGGGGTATTCTCTTTCTTTTCCTCCTTCTTTACGGTTTCCTGCTTCTTGGGTTGCTCCTCCACCTTGTTCTTTTCACCTTCCACCTTGCTCTTTTCATCAGTAGTGGTGGTGGTTTCTGGCTGTGGAGCAGGCTGTGCAATGGCGATAGGCCTAATCTGGTGTTTCTGACCATCGCGATTGGTGCAGATAACCTGATTGGCAAATTCCACAGATATGTAGGAATACTTGTTCCATCCGGCTTCAGAGAGACCGTATTTATAGAAGAGTTCAATACGCTGAAGCTGTTTCTTCACGAACTCAGATACAAGTTCCTTTCGCTTTTCAGGAAAGCGGCTGTTTGGCAGCATACCAATGTTGATGATATGGTCGCCAACACGAGGTACAATCTCGATGGTCTTGTCCTTGAGCACGTTGATTTGCTCTATCTGGTTACGCCATAGGTCATCAGCCATGATTGTAGAGGCGAGGAGGCTGATATATTTACAAGCGTATTGCTTGCTGAGAGCACCGGTAACAATGATCATGTCTGACGTGTATTGTGTGTTTGGCATCACACCGCCATTGTCATCAATATAGTAGTCCTCACCGTTTTCTGCTTTTACTCGAACGATAGGGGTGCGCTGGGTAAGACTGAGCTTGACGTGTCCCTCGGTAGTGACATAGCACTGTGCAGTGTTGACAAAAGCAGTCTTTAGAAGTATGTTCTCTATTTCTCGGGTGTTGATACCGTCTATCCTCCTGTTGAGAGGGTATAGCGATTTCCTTTCAAGAAGCGTCTTTACCTCCGTTGTCTTGAGGAAACCGTTCTCGTTCTCATCCTCGATATTTATCTCCACCTTATTGCATAGGCGGGGTGTCTCGTCGGGTTTGTTCCACGAGGTCATAGCGAAGACGAGGTAAACGGCAATCACCAAGTCAATGACTATCAGAGCACAGTATTTCCAGTTTATTCTGATTTTCATAAAATAAGCCAGCCCAGCAGCCCCTCACTTGCCCTTCGGGCATCCTCTCCCCAAGGGGCGAGGAAAAAGTTACATTTATTACTATTGGAACTTTCTTTAGAGGGTTCTTTACTAATATATCCCTCGCCCCTTGGGGAGAGGGTGCCCATAGGGCGGGTGAGGGGCTTTTACTCCTTATTCTTTATAATCTCTGCGAGTTCTTCCATATAGTTGTCCAAATCGCCGGCACCAAGGATGATGAGGACATCGAAATCACGATTCTTCACGAGGTCAGGGACATCCTCCTTATGAACCATACTCTTCTCGATGCCCGGACGAAGGTTATCGTAGATGAGCTTTGATGTAACGCCCTCGATTGGAAGTTCGCGGGCTGGATAGATATCACAGAGTATCACCTCGTCGAGCTGTGACAGCGCATCGGCGAAATCCTTGTAGAAATCGCGTGTGCGAGTGTAGAGGTGAGGCTGGAAGATTGCGGTGATGTGACGGTTCTTATAGACCTCTCGCATTGAACGCGCACTCTCGAATATCTCCTTTGGATGATGGGCATAGTCGGAGAGAAGCACGTGCTTGTCATTGCGTATGCGGAAGTCAAAGCGACGGTCCACGCCACGGTATGTCTTCATGCCATAGCGAAGCTCATCAGCCGTACAACCATTAAGCTGTGCCATTGCCATTGCTGCTATGCCGTTCTCGATGTTGATAGGCACAGGCTGACCAAGTTCAATACCCTTGACATTCTCTATTGGAGAAACAAGGTCGAAGGAAATCTCACCATTCTCAATGCGGATGTTCTCTGCGTGGAAATCACCTTCGTTCTTTGAGTAAGTATATGTCCTTACACCATCCTGAACATCAGGCTTAACCTCAAGACCTGTATGGATGATGAGAGCACCGCCCGGCTGAATTAGAGTGGTATAATGACGGAAAGACTCAAGATAAGCCTCCTTTGTTTCGTAGATATCGAGGTGGTCAGGGTCTGTTGCCGTAATTACGGACATCCAAGGGCGGAGCCAGTGGAATGAACGGTCGAACTCATCAGCCTCGATGACAACGTATGGGCTGTTGTTTGAGAGGATGTAGTTCGTGCCATAGTTCTTGGAGATACCGCCAAGGAAGGCGTTGCAATCCATAGAACCCTGGTGCATGATATGAGCGCACATCGTTGAAGTGGTGGTCTTACCGTGTGTTCCGGCAAAGCAAAGGCCTTTGAGCGACTTTGTAAGAGTACCCAGTACCTGAGCACGTTTTTGAATGTCAAAGCCACCGTTGCGGAAGAACTGAAGCTCTGCGTGTTCGTTTGGTATGGCTGGAGTGTAGATAACAAGGCAATGCTCCTTGTCACGGCAAGCAAGAGGAATCTGTTCAACATCCTCCTCATAGTGAATAAGCATACCTTCCTTCTCCAACTGAAGCGTGAGGGTGGAAGGAGTCTTGTCATAGCCTGCAACAACGAGGCCACGATTGATGAAGTAACGTGCTATGGCACTCATTCCAATGCCACCTGCACCAACGAAATATACTGCTTTAATATCTTGCATCTTTTTATTTACAATTTATTCGCTTATGCTCATCAAGCTAAAGCAAGTTTCCATTTACTATTTACAATGACTTTCCGCTAATTTTATCACCTCTTTTGCGATAACTTCCGCAGAGTCGTGATATGCGAGTTTCTTGACCTCAGTCTCGAGAGAGGCGATGCGTGACTTGTCGCTAACGAGTTTGATAGCCTCGTCAACAAGTTGGGCTCTTGCATCCTTGTCAGCCACGAAGATTGCAGCGTTCTTGTCAGAAAGGGCACGTGCATTCTTTGTCTGGTGATCCTCAGCCACGTTAGGAGAAGGCACAAGGATAGAAGCCTTGCCCAAGAGACACAGCTCACTTATAGAAGAAGCTCCGGCACGGCTGATTACGATATCAGCAGCACGATAGGCTGTAGCCATATCAGAGATGAAAGCCTGAGCCTTCACGAACTTGGAGCCTTCAGCCTTACGCTCACATTCCTCGGCATAGTATTTACCTGTCTGCCATACAACCTGTATCTCAGCGTTGTCGAATCTCTCAATGCCACCAGCGATAGAGTCGTTTACGGTGCGTGCTCCAAGAGAACCGCCGATAACGAGGATAACAGGCTTCTCAGGATTGAGATTCATTGCTTTACAAGCTTCTTCCTTCGTCATAGTATTCTCAAGAAGAGCTTGACGCACAGGATTACCTGTTTTCAAGATGCGCTCAGCAGGGAAGAAACGCTCCATACCATCGTAGGCAACGCATATCTTCTCTGCCTTCTTGGCAAGAGACTTGTTTGTAACGCCTGCGTAGGAGTTCTGTTCCTGTATCAGACAAGGAATGCCCATTGCGTAGGCAGCATTAAGGGTAGGTGCGGATGCATAGCCGCCAACACCCACAGCAACCTGCGGACGGAAATCGCGGATGATACTCTTAACCATGCTACGGCTCTTGATGAAGTCGAGCATCACACTTATGTTCTTTGGACTCCAGAGAGGGCGTATAAGACCACGGACAGGAAGTCCCTTTATTTCGTAACCAGCAGCAGGAACACGTTCCATCTCCATTCGTCCGTTAGCACCGACGAATAGAATCTTCGCATCAGGACGCATTGCCTTGATTGCGTTGGCTATAGATACAGCAGGGAAGATATGGCCGCCTGTGCCACCTCCGCTTACTATTACTCTAAGTTCGTTGTTCATAAGCCTAACCAAGCCTTCCCAAAGGGAAGGATGTTTTGATTGTTTTTTTCCTTAATTATATTTATTGGTCTTTGGGCATTCCGGCTCGCGCTCTATGTGAGAGGACGGGAGAAGGCCCTTTAACCATCGATTAATACTGCATCATCTCTTCGGGCAGCCGTTCTGCTGATACTGAGAATAACGCCGATATAGAGGCAGTTGATAATGCTTGATGTACCACCCTTACTGATAAGAGGCAGAGGCTGTCCGGTGACAGGAGCAAGTCCTACGGCTACCATCATATTGAACAATGCCTGTGTTACCATCAATAGTGCCAGTCCCATCGCTAGATAGGCAGGGAATGGATTCTTGCATCTCCGGGCTATGATACCCGTCCTGAAGAGCAATACCACATACAGGAACGCCACAAAGGCGGCTCCAAAGATGCCTAACTCCTCAATGACTATGGCGTAGATGAAATCGGAGAAAGCCTGTGAGAGGAAGTCGCGCTCCACAGAGTTGCCCGGTCCACATCCCTTGACGTTACTTGAAACGATGGCGATTCTTGCGTGACCTACCTGACCGTTTTTGTCAAGGTCATATTTCTCAGGTGGTACTTCCTCTTTGTTGGTGAACTCCATTATACGACCTTTCCATGTATCGAATCGGTGGGCGATTTTCTGTACGCCTGTAGGTTCTACCTTTTTCTCATTTTTCTCCTTGTCTTTTATCGCAACAGGAATTCCGTCTTCAGTCTCTTGTACCTCCTCTGTAAGGTGCATTTTCTCCTTATCTGTGAGACTATTGTCCGGAGCCTTACCAAAGGCGAGGATTGAGCCTATTCCAAGTCCAACGAACAAAACACAAACCGATACAAGCAATCCTAACTGTTTTAAAGGTACTCGTCCTATAATCATCATCAGGAAAACCACGAATGACAGCATTGCAGCCGTTGAGAGATTCTCTGGAGCAATTGGAAGTATAAGGAACGCTCCTGTTATGAGCACATACTTCATAGCCTTCGGAGCTGCACCATCTGCTGTCTGCATGGCACTAAGTATCTGTGCCGTTGCAAGAATCATAGCGCCCTTGGCTATCTCTGACGGCTGTATCGGTATGAATCCAATCTTCAGCCATCGCGCGGCATCGTTCTCCTTTGTTCCACAAACAAATACCAGAATCAACATCACGAAGGCTACAGGCACGAGAATAGGTGTGGCAAGCTTGAAGAACTTACACTTGATGTTAAGTGTCATCACCATCACACCCACTCCTATCAATAGCAGGAACGAGTGATAGGTGGCAGCCTTCCAGTAGTTGCCAGACTTATATCCCAAGCTTGATGAGGCGGAATAGACTTCTATGATGCTCACTATACAGAGCATGAAGAAGACGATCCATATCACCTTATCGCCTTTGAAGATGTTGTTTATTTGCTTCAGTGAATCCAAAGTCTATATAAGTATAAAAGTATAAAGTAGAAAGTTAAAAGTATAAAGTAGAAAGTATAGTTACACTTTAAATACTTTTTCCTTCTTATTTATTAATTTATATTTTTCACCTGCTCTCTGAACTGCTCGCCCCTGTCCTCCATGTTCTTGAAAAGGTCGAAGCTTGCACAGCAAGGAGACAACAATACTGCATCGCCTGACTTAGCCATCTTAACGCATGCCTCTACACATTCCTTCATGCTGTGAGTATCAGCGATTGGCATATTGAGGTCATCGAATGCCTCGTGAAGTTTCTTGTTGTCAGCACCGAGATAGACTAATCCTACGCACTTACGAGCTACGAGTTCGTGGATAGTGCTATAATCATTACCCTTATCCTTGCCTCCTACGATGAGGATTGTCGGGCGATCCATAGCCTCGAGAGCCACATTGCAGGCATCTACGTTTGTTGCCTTTGAATCGTTGATGAAAAGAACTCCATTCTTCTCTGCAACTCGCTCCAGACGATGCTCTACGCCAGGGAAATCCTTCAAGCACTCGCGGATGATATTCTCATCGACACCTACCTGCTTGGTTGCAAGATATGCAGCAAGAGCATTACGCTTGTTGTGCTGTCCCATCTGCGAGAACTCCAATCCATATTTCTCGAAGTCAGTATCAACGAAACCGCATAGGGTAGGGTGGCCGACCTTTACTGGCTGGCTTGAAGGAGTTGGCTTTGGAGCATAGCCTTTCTCACGCTTTGCAAGTTCCTCCTCGATATGCTCATCCTGCTTCCAATAAACGAATGTATCGTTAGCTGTCTGATTCTGTATGATGCGCATCTTTGAGTCGGTGTAGTTCTGCATCTCAAACTCATATCTGTCAAGGTGATCAGGAGTGATGTTCATCAGAACACTTACGTCAGCACGGAAGTCGAACATATTATCGAGCTGGAAAGAACTTATCTCAAGGACATACCATTCATGATCTTCCTGTGCAACCTGAAGGGCGAATGAGCGTCCGATATTACCTGCAAGCCCCACATCTTTACCTGCCTTCTGCATAATATAGTAAATGAGGGAGGTGGTAGTTGTCTTACCGTTACTGCCTGTGATGCAAATGCACTTACCCTTGCTATAACGCTTAGCAAACTCAAGTTCGCTGAGAATAGGGGTTCCCTGTTCAATGAGCTTCTTAATCATAGGAGCTGTATCAGGAATGCCAGGGCTCTTAACGACCTCTGTAGCAGAAAGGATCTCAGCTTCTGTGTGCTGACCTTCCTCCCAGCGGATGTTATGATCATCAAGAACTTTCTTGTACTTGTCCTTGATCTGTCCCATATCAGATACAAATACCTCGTATCCCTGTTTCTGTGCCAGAATTGCGGTTCCTGCACCACTTTCTCCAGCTCCAAGTATTACTAATTTCATAAGTCTAATCAAGATTTACTCTAAACACTAAACTCTAAACATTCAACTCACTTTATCTTATCTTTAATGTAATGATAGCCATAGCTGCAAGCAGGATTGTTATAATCCAGAAGCGTGTGGTTATCTTTGACTCCAACCAGCATCCCTTTGGCCAGTTTAGCATAACCTTTATGTCTGGAGCCAACTGTCCAGGTTTGATGCGAAAGGCATCGTGGATAGGTGCACGTTTGAACAGACGCAGTTTCTTGTTACGCTTGTTGCCATATTTTGCAACCTGTACCTGAGTCATTACGCTTATGCTCTCCATGAAGAACACAAAGCAAAGTATAGGGATAAGTAACTCCTTGTGGATGATTATTGCCGTAACAGCGATGATACCACCGATTGCCAAAGAACCTGTATCGCCCATAAACACCTGAGCAGGATAGGCATTGTACCAAAGGAAACCAATGAGAGCACCCATGAATGCACATAGGAAGATTACAAGTTCTTGTGACTCTGGAATGTACATTATGTTGAAGTATGAGGCATATCCGATGTGCGACGACACATAGGCGAGAATGCCTAATGCCACACATATCACAGCCGAATTACCGGCACACATACCGTCCATACCATCATTCAAGTTACTTCCGTTACTTACCGCCATTACTACGAAGGTAGTGAGAAGTACGAAGAAAATCCATGTTGCAGCAGTTCTGTATTTTCCCAACCATGTGAACAAATCCGAGTAGTTCAGATTGTTGTTCTTCACGAATGGAATGGTGGTAGCTGCTGATTTTACAGGTTCACTCTTATATACTACAACTTCTGTGCCCTGACGTTGCTGTGATACGTTCTCGCGGATTACGGCATCAGGACTTGCCCAAAGCGTTAGTCCTACAATGAGACCGAGTGCAGCCTGACCTATCAGCTTGTATATAGGACGAAGACCGTCTTTTGTTATCTTCATCTTGATATAGTCATCAGCAAAACCGATAGCTCCGAGCCATACGGTTGTGACGAGCATCAGAATCATATAGATGTTACGCAATCTGCCGAAAAGAAGACATGGCACGATTGTGGCAATGAGAATGATGACACCACCCATTGTCGGTACACCTTTTTTCTCTACTCCGTATGGGTCGATGCTCTTGTCACGCTGAGCCTCTGTGGCATTATGACGCTTCATCCATTTGATGAAATACTCACCAAACCAGATGGAGATAATAAGTGAGAGTATCAATGCAAGCAAAGCACGGAAGGAGATATAACTCCACATACCAGAACCTGGAATGTCCCACTTCTCAAGAAAGCGAAAGAAATAGTATAGCATTCTGTGACTAAATAATTATCAATTTTCAATTATCAATTCTCAATTGCCGAAGGCTTTCCTCACCTCTTCTCTATCGTCGAAGTGATGTTTTGTACCCTTGACATCCTGATAGTCCTCGTGACCCTTACCTGCGATGAGGATTACATCACCCTTCTCAGCCATCATAACTGCCGTTCTGATAGCCTCACGACGATCCACGATGCTGATTACTGACTTCATCTGTTGTGTGTTAAGTCCTGCAAGCATATCATTGATGATATCCTGTGGCTCCTCAAAGCGAGGGTTGTCTGAGGTGATGATAACGCGGTCACTCTGCTTTACAGCCTCCTGTGCCATGAGAGGACGCTTACCCTTGTCACGATTTCCGCCAGCACCACATACGGTAATAATCTTACCCGACTTACCCTCCATAACCTCGTGGATGGCATTGAGAACATTCTCAAGTGCATCTGGAGTATGTGCATAGTCAACGAGTGCGGTAACACCTTCCTCTGAACGTATTGGCTCAAGTCTGCCTGCCACGCTCTTCAATGTGCTGAGAGTAACAAGAACATCCTCAGGATCCTTACCGAGCATAACGGCAGCTCCATATACTGCGAGAAGGTTGCTGACATTGAATTTGCCAATGAACTGCACACCTACTTCCTTGCCGTTAACCTCAAGATACATACCCTCGAAGTGGCACTCTATGATCTTGGCATGAAAATCAGCCATAGTGCGGATAGAATATGTCTTAACGGTAGCCTTAGTGTTCTGAACCATTACCATACCGTTCTTGTCATCGGCATTAGTGATTGCGAAGGCATTCTTTGGCATATCGTCGAAGAACTTCTTCTTTGCATCACGATAGTTCTCCAAGGTCTTGTGATAGTCGAGATGATCGCGTGTAAGATTGGTGAAGATACCACCTGCGAATGTCAGTCCACCGATACGTTTCTGGGCGATAGCGTGGCTTGAACATTCCATAAACGCATACTCACAACCTGCATCTACCATCTTGCCCAAAAGCTCATTCAACTCAATAGGGTCTGGAGTTGTGTGGTCTGTTGGATAAGCCTCACCCTCCACATAGTTGCAGACGGTTGAGAGCAGACCGCATTTATGTCCCATCTTACGGAACATATTATATAATAATGTGGCGATAGTGGTCTTACCATTTGTACCTGTCACGCCAACCAGTTTCAGCTTTGATGTAGGATTGCCATAGAAAGTAGTAGCAACCTGACCAACCACATCTTCGGTATCTGCAACCTGAACATAGGTCACGCCTTGCTTCTTCTCCTCTGGAATCTGTTCACAGAGAATAGCAGCAGCACCAAGTTCCTCAGCCTTTGGAATGAACTTATGTCCATCCACCTGAGTACCGCGCATAGCGATGAAGAGATGACCGTCAGCCACTTTTCGGGAATCAATGTTGACTCCCTTGATGTCACACTCAGCATCACCTATAATGCTGATAGTAACTATATTCTTAAGCAAATCACTCAGTTTCATAATATATTACGAATTATAAATTACTAATTACCTGTTTGGGTTGTATGTACAATGAATATGCACAGCTCCCATAAGGAGAAATACTATCTAACATCCTTCCCTTTGGGAAGGCTTGGTTAGGCTTTTAATTCAATATCAGCTCAATCCTTTGGCCTCGTTTGAAAGGCTTGCCATGAGCAAGACTCTGTTGCATTACGCGACCTCTGCCCCTGATTGTCACCTTCATTCCGCGACTTTCAAGTATATATACAGCATCACGAGCACCCATACCTATTACGTCAGGCATCTGGTTCTTAGGAGTTGCAGCCACCTTTTCAAGCTTAACCTCCTTGTCATCACTCTTTGCCGAGCCCCAGACTGGATTTCCTGTTACATAACTGCCATTCCATCCGCCATTGGTCTTCATTCCGAGCTTTGAAAGAACATAGTCGGCAGCGAGGATATTTCCTCTCTTTACATCAGGAACGAAACGTGAAAGTTCATCCTTTGCAGCCTTACTTGGGTATCTTATGTTCTTTGCCATAATACCCTCGGCAATATCGTGGAACACCTGACCGCTCATCAGACCACCAGATGCAGGCAAACCAGACTTCTGAATACATACGATACAGCTATACTTTGGCTTCTCAGAAGGGAAGTAGCCGCAGAAACTAAGCAGATAATCAACTGTACCGCTCTTGTAACTACCATTATGAGCCTTCTGTGCTGTACCTGTCTTACCCGATACATCGAAAGCCCTTGAACCTGCGGTCTTACCTAAGCCAACGTGCACAACCTTGAAAAGAATGTCCTGTATTTTGCCTAAGGCATCATTGCTACAGATATGCTCTTTGATAACCTCCACAGGATATTCCCTAACCACTTCTCCGTCTTTCTCCACACGGGTGACGAAGCGAGGCTTAACCATCTTACCGCCATTGGCAATGGCATTATAGAAGGTTAGGGTAGAGATAGGAGGCACCTGTGTTTCATAACCGATACTCATCCAAGGAAGAGCCGTCTTACTCCAGTTTGACCAATAGCGACCTGTTTTATCCCTCTTAGGGAAACGGATTCTCGGTGCGCTATATTCCGGGAAAGGCAGTTTCAGGTCTGTTGCCAAACCAAGACGATGAATGCCTGCAACGAACTTTTCTGGGTTCTTACCATAGAACTTGTCTATCAAAACGCTGACACCGATGTTTGAACTAACCTGAAGAATACGTGATACATTAATTACTCCATATCCTCCGTTATGCCAGTTGTGGTCGCGCATCTTGGCTCCGTGCATCTCCATTATACCATAGCCAGTATCCACCTTACAGTTGGCTGTATCTGGTATAAAGCCATCCTCAAGGGCGGTAAGAATACTTGCGGTCTTGAACACAGAACCTGGCTCAAGCAAGTCGGCGATAGCGTGGTTTCTACCCTCATAATAGTTGCCAAGAGAGTCACGGTCAAGATTCACCATTGCCTTAATATCGCCAGTAGCTACTTCCATCACGATAGCCACACCAGTATATGCATTATCCTTGATAAGTTCCTTTTTCAAAGAACGCTCCGCAAGATCCTGAATGCTTACGTCAATAGTCGTAACGATGTCTTCACCGTCAACGGCTGCCGTATCGCTGATATTGATAAACTTATTCAGCACCTTACGTCTGTGCTTGATACCAGGAGTACCAGCAAGTACGGTATCGTAGGCAAGTTCAAGACCGGCATACGCCTTACCTGTTTCCTTATATGCAGAACCTACTATTGAAGCTGCCATAGGACCGTATGGACGGTTTCTCACCATGAACTTAATTGCATAGAATCCGCTCAACCCCTGACGGAGCTTGAAGATAGGCAGTTTCTTCACTTCGGTATATTTCATATATGGAATACGCTGTTTCCATACTGGCCATGCCCTATTATGTTTGCCTGTGGTAGCTGATTTCCACGCATAGCCTTCCTCCAGATTCTGAAGGAATTCTTCTGCTGATCGTGAAGGGAATATCTTGTGAAGTCCCTTGCAGAGTTCTTTCAGTTCCTTTGTTGGCTTTCCATTTGCATCGTGCCATAGAGTATCGCATTTAGATTCGCGTATTGCCTCGAAATCCATATATATGCGATATTCTGGAAGGTTACATGCCAACTGCTGACCACCGGCGCTGAGGATATTGCCTCTTGTTGGCTCGATGATAACGCTATCCTTCTTCACCTGAGCTGCCACAGCAAGCCAATATGATCTCTCGGCTGTCATGACATAGAGTGCACGTCCCAATACTGCAATGGCGACGAACATCATCACAACCGCAATAAGAGAGTAGCGTGTCATTGACTTTCTATTGTCAAACTGCTGTTTCATTTACTCAGGCACATTTATTTTATATGGTGGATCCTTTGGAATCTGCAAGGTACTGTCGCCTTTCTGTTCCAGCATGTCCATAATGTTACTTTCTCTGCTTTTCTCCGTCAGGAAACTTGTCACAACGGTGGCCTTATACCTGATAGCCGTAAGCTGTTGCTCCATACGGTCTATCTCCACCATCTTCTGCTGACATTGATAACGGCATGTTATATATATAATAAGGAAAAGAGTTATGAGCAGAACCAGTTTTATCTGGCTCTGGATGATATGTGCAAGGATAGCGCCACCAAGGGTCCTGCTCAAAGAGAAGTTTGATGGTGGCTGAGTCTCTGACTCATGCGCCTCCTGATGCATGATATCCTCAAGGGTCGTGGCTGTAGGGTCGTGTTGGGAAGCCTCCTGCGCGTTCTCTGCAAGATCCTTGTCAATATTCTCCTCTACTGAGGCAGATGCAAGACTATCCTGCACCTCAGATTCCTCTGTCGGCGTAGGAGTAATAGTCATTTTTATGTCTTTATCCTCTTGCATCATTTCCTATTCCTTTTGGTTGTCAATCTTAACGGCAATCCTCAGCTTTGCGCTTCTTGAGCGGGGATTCTCCCTCTGCTCATCGTCATCAGGTACGATGACTTTGTTGTTGATTGCCTTGTATGGGGTACTCACCCTTCCGTAGAAGTCCTCGTTACGCTTTCCTTCCACGTTGCCTGTCTTGATGATGTTCTTCACAATCCTGTCCTCAAGACTGTGATAGGTTATAACAGAGAGCCTGCCACCTTCACCAAGCCAGTTTGTTGCTGCGTATAGCATCTCGCGCAAGGCATCCATCTCGTGGTTAACCTCAATGCGCAATGCCTGAAAGAGCTTTGCCATATCCTTCTTCTCGCGTTCATGCTTGAAGAAAGGCTCCACCGCCTTCAGGAAATCCTGAGTGGTCTCAATCTTCTGCGTCTGACGGTATTTCACCAATGCTGAGGCTATCTTTCGTGAGTTCTTCATCTCTCCATAGAGATAGAAGATATCAGCCAACCGCTCTTCCTCGTAGTTGTTCACTATATCAGCGGCAGTCGCTCCGGCACGTTTGTTCATCCTCATGTCAAGAGGAGCGTCGAAGCGGAAGGAGAAACCTCGTGTCTCATCGTCAAAGTGATGTGAAGATACTCCAAGGTCGGCAAGCAGACCGTCTATATGGTCCACTCCATAGTACCTCATCCAGTTGTTCAGGTATCTGAAATTACTTCTCACGAATGTGAAGTTATCAGGAGCCTCCCCTATGTTCTGCTCGGCATCCGCATCCTGATCGAAACTGTAGAGATGTCCTGTACCATTCAGCCTGCGTAGTATCTCACGGCTATGGCCACCGCCTCCAAAAGTCACATCCACATAGATGCCACCCGGACGGATATCCAAACCGTCAATACTCTCGTTGAGCAAAACTGGTATATGATACATTTGTTATTAGTTACAAATTTTTGTTTATTTACGAATTAATTCGTTACTTTTTTATTGCTTGTTTAAGCGTTTATCTTACTAACTTCTCCCTTGCCCCTTTATGGGGAAAGGGGGTCCGAAGGACGAGAAAGGGGTTGGGTGGTGAGAGGGTCTTCTACCATCAACTCCTCCAACGCCTTGCCGAAGTCTTCAGCATCCATAAACGGCTTGCTATCCTTACCGCCTGCCCAAATCTCAATGGTATCACCAACACCGAGGAAACGGACTTCCTGTGTTATGCCCACCAACTGCTGATAACGTCGAGGTATCAGCATTCTGCCGCTTGCGTCAAGATTCACCAACTCAACATCCGACACGAACTGACGATATATCTGCTGATGCTGCTTGTTCCAGCGATTGAGTTTTGAGCGAAGCATATCAACCTGCTCATTCCATACGCTTTCAGGATAAAGCACGAGACAATCTTGGAAAACATCCTTGCGCATGACAATCTGGTCCTCGCCAGATGCCTGGAGCACCTTGCGGAATCCTGCAGGAAGAAACACTCGTCCCTTACTGTCTGCCTTTGCCTCTATGTTACCTAAGAATCTCATTTATAGCTATATAATCACGCGCATGTTAATTTATATTATAATTTGCGTTCAAAATTACACAATTTTCCCCACTTTCCACCACTTTTCTCCACTTTTTTTTCGATTTTTATATTTTTTTTATTTTCAGACGAGAAAAATACACTATTCCACAACAGACAACAACCTGTTTCCAACCGAGAAAAATTGTTATTCACCAAAACTCATCAAGCAAAAATAGGTCAAAGGATTCACGTTTTTAAGGAAATCTTTCTTAGCCTTGAAATTCCCCTTTTCCCTCATAAGATAATCCATCAGTAATCCATCGATAATCCATCGATTGTCCATCGAAACGATGGAGTAACGATGGAGTAACGATGGAGTAGCGATGGAGATGCTTCTGACAAGAAGAGGACGAAAAGAGTAAGAGAAGAGCAGCAAGAGAGTAAGGGATGAGTTTGAACAACAATGAAAATTTGATAGTGTTCTGAAATAATTGAGAAATTATTTGGGTGAATCGAAGAAAACATGTACTTTTGTAATCGATTAATAAAGATTATTAAAAACAAGGAACAAATAAATTATATGAAGATAAGTAACTTTCACAAAATCATGGTGTTACTGCTGATGCTCATAGTGTCAGTAGTAGGGTTTGCTCAGACTGAAATTGACGGTCATTACTACAATCTTAATAACGAAACGAAAGAGGCGGAATTTGCAGGTGTAGGGTCTGCTTATGATCATTCTACCTGTACCGTCATTATCCCTTCAACAGTTGTTAATGATGGTGTTGAGTATAATGTAACAGGCATTGGGAATAATGCATTTGGTAATTGTGTGGATCTTATTTCTGTTACTATTCCTAATTCTGTGACAACCATTGGGAATGGTGCTTTCGGCTGTTGTCGTTATCTAATTTCATGTACTTTGCCAAACTCCTTGGTGAGTATAGGAGATGGGGCTTTCTATAGTTGTTCGAAACTATCTTCTATCTCAATTCCTAATTCTGTAAAAAGCATTGGAAAATTTGCTTTTTCTGAATGCTGCGAACTTGCATCTGTTAATATCCCGAACTCTGTGATGAGTATCGGAGCTTCGACATTCTGTGGTTGTGAGAGTCTTACTTCTATCACAATTCCCAATTCTGTTACAAGTATTGGAAAGTTGGCTTTTATAGATTGTACTGGGCTTACATCTGTCACTATTCACAAAGATGTGAAAAGTATTGGGGAGTTGGCTTTTGTAGGTTGCTCTGCTCTTACTTCCATTTCTGTGGAAGAAGGTAATACGTTTTTTGATAGTAGAGAAAATTGTAATGCTCTAATTGAAACTGCAACAAACAAACTTGTTGCGGGTTGCAGAAATACAATTATTCCTAACTCTGTAACTAGTATTGGAGATTGTGCTTTCAGAAATTGTGAAGCTCTCACTTCGATTACAATCCCTGAGTCTGTAACGTCTATTGGAGATGAAGCATTCAAACGTTGTTTGGGTTTAACTTCTGTAACGATTCCTAACTCGGTGACGAGTATTGGAGATTCGCTTTTTGTTGATTGCATGAACCTTGTTTCTGTCACGATTCCTAATTCTGTGACAAGCATTGGTAATTATGCTTTCAAAGGTTGTGTTAGCCTTTCTTCAATTACAATTCCAAATTCTGTAACAAGTATAGGTGATGCGGCATTCCATTTTTGCGAGAAATTAACCTCAATTGCAATCCCAAGCCTTGTTACAAGAATTGCGGATAAGACTTTCTATTACTGTCCAAATCTTACCTCAGTTACAATTCCTGAGTCTGTAACAAGCATAGGGGAGTCGGCTTTTGCTGAATGTTCAAATCTCACTTCGGTTGATATTCCTAACTCTGTAACCAGTATAGGAAGGTGGGCTTTCAGTCGTTGTTCAAGTCTCACTTCTATCACAATTCCTGAGTCTGTGAAGAGTATAGAAATGTGTACATTCTCGGGCTGTAAAGTGCTAACATCGGTTCTTTTGCCGAAATCACTAGAAACTATAGGGAATGGCGCTTTTGGCGAATGTTCAAGTCTCGCCTCAATTGAATTACCTAATAGTGTGACAAACATAGAGTATTGTGCTTTTGCAGGATGTTCAAGTCTCATTTCTATCAATATTCCAAACTCAATGAAGCGTATTGAGGCTTCCACTTTTAGAGGTTGTAGTAATCTTGCGTTTGTCACTATTCCTGAATCTGTGACAGAAATAGCTTGCTGGGCTTTTGAGGATTGTTCAAGTCTCACTACAATCACTATTCCAAGTAGCGTGACTATGGTTGGTAGTGGCTATGCTCTTGATGGTGCTTTTATAAACTGTAATAAAATCACAGATGTTACTTGCCTGGCTACGACTCCGCCTGTTGCCAGTAGATTTTACCTCCATGACGATGCTGTATTCCATGTGCTTCCAGGTTGTAAGGAGGCATACGAGGCTGCGGAATTTTGGAAAGAGTATAGAATTGTTGAGGATGCCAATCTTCCTGAAGAGATAAAGGCTGTAAATGGTAAGATTGCTACTATTGGAACAGTAGAAAATACTTATGCTTGTAAATCAAAGATAGAGGCTGCACGCAAGGCATACGATGCTCTAAGTAAGGAACTGCAAGCTCTTGTTTTGAATTATGATCTTCTTGTTGAGGCTGAAGAGACTTATAAGCAGCTTGAAGGTACAGGTATTGCTGATGTCAATTCTGATAACAGCCAAAAGGATGGCAAGTATCTTGTGAATGGCAAGGTCGTAATCGTAAAGAACGGCAAAAAGTTCAATGTTAGCGGTTTGAAAGAATAGACATTCGGACTTTTATGATAACGCAAAGACGCTAAGTCGCTGAGTTTTTCGGACACAGAAGAATTTCAAAGAACATTTCGTTTATTCTGTGATTTCCGTGTCCAAAATTAATCTCTGCGCCTTAGCGTCTTTGCGTTTTATTATGTATTAGCGTGAGGAGTTCTTTTAGGGGGTAATGTCAAAAAAATGTCAGTATATTTTGTTTTTCTGAAAGATATTTTGTAATTTTGCAGCATTAATCAGAAAAACAAAACATGAAAACATGAAAAAGAGAATTTTATGTATATTGACAGCCTGCCTACTATTGGGCTTCGTATCAGCATCGGCACAGAAGAAAATGGGCATGAGAATGGAAGTCGCAGAGGCAGAAACTGATCATGGAGAATATAGCATCTTTACCTACAAACAAGAGAATGGCTCAATAGGATACTATATGAGTCTGGGACGGACATCCGATTTCTTAGGGGCTGATGAACTTCTGGGTATGCAGGTGAAAAATATGGATGAGACTGTCATTTGGCTTGGTACCACAACCGATGATGTTTTTTCTGCTCTTGACAACCTCACGGCTCTCTACGACAAGGACATAGATACTACCGCAGAGTTCAAGGGACGTTCCGTTTCTGGTAGTGGTAACTTGGGAAAGGCTAATACCGTCAAATGTATGGTGGTGAAGAAACCTTTGGGTGGCAAGCGTTTGGAGTTTCTCTTCGCTGTTGGCAATCGTCAGGCTCATGCCTATCTCACGAAGTCTGTCGTAAAGGAATTGCGCATGAATTTCAAGATTGATGTGAAGTTGCATCCAAAACGACATCAGAAGAAGTAAAAGAAGTGTGGAATACTCTCAATCCAAATATTAACATGAAAAAGACATTTGTAATTGCCTTAGCTACCTTCTTTTCTTGTGGTGCTATGACAACAGTTTCCGCTGATAGCTACAAAGATATGGAGCCTTTGAAGATAGAGGTTCCTGAGATAACGCCTGAGATGTTTAGCGCTGCAATCAACAACTCTCAACCGCTCGATATCACTATGCCAGAAACCACTACTTGGCAACCCGACTTTGATTTCTTCAAGTCGAAAACGAATCCTGACCTGAAGCCCTATAAGTTCATGGACGACATGACGTTTGTGGGCGTTCCGCTGTTTGTGGCTGGTTGGGCTGTGAAGAGCGATAAGGCGATGTTCCGTGTGAACAACAAAGCTGGCAAAAAGAATACCCAGTTGTTGACCGACTTTAAGACAAGTATCGACGACTACACTCAGTTTTTCGGTCCTGCAATGGTTGTAGGCCTGAAGTTGGGTGGCGCGGAAGGTCGTAGTGACTGGCCACGCCTGATGACCTCAGCAGCATTATCGTATGGTATCATGGCAGGTTTCGTCAATGGCATTAAATACACAGCCAAGGAGATGCGTCCTGATGGATCAACTGCTAACTCATGGCCTTCAGGTCACACAGCTACCTCGTTTGTTGGTGCTACGCTACTTCATAAGGAATATGGACTGACACGCTCGCCTTGGTACTCGGTAGCTGGCTATGGCGTAGCAACGGCAACAGGCGTGATGCGTGTACTGAACAACCGCCATTGGGTGTCTGATGTGATGTCGGGTGCCGGCATTGGTATTCTTTCTACGGAATTGGGCTATGCCATTGGTGATCTCATTTTCAAGGAGAAAGGATTGCTACGTAATGACTTGGTGATTGATTCTGATAACCCTTCGTTCTTTAGTATCTCGATGGGAGTGGGTCTTGGCAGCAAGGATATTGGTTTCAACCTGATACAAGACCTGCAGGATCTGGAGATTCATGGTCTGGAAGGTATCGACCCAGAGTTTTACGATAATGCGGATGAGGACATGAACATACAGTTCCGTGCCGCTACCGTAGTTGATGCTGAAGGTGCCTATTTCTTCAACAAATATGTTGGTATTGGTGGACGTCTGCGTGTTAGGGCTATGTCGGCAAAAAATTTCGGACAATATGCTGATTTGTCGCCTGAAGCAGACGAATTGATTTGGTTTGACACAGCAGGAAGTATTGCCGATTTGTACACGATAAAGGACATGAACCTAACCCCAGCCATCCTTAATGAAGGTGGTGCGCCTGTTGAAGAACTGCAAGCTGTGGTAAAGAGTGACCATTTGGCTGAGTTCACAGGTAGTGCAGGACTCTATTTCAATCTGCCTTTGAATAGCAGATTGTCGATTGGCACAAAGTTTCTTGTCGGACGTAGTGTCATGCAGGAACTTGATATTGATGGTAGGGCAAGAGGAAATATGAAAGGCATCAGCTATAAGATTAGTCAGGAAGCCGACTATTATTATGGCTATCCCGAGGTTACATTGGAGGAAATCAAGTATCCAAAGGACATGAATCAGCGTTGGGATGACGAATGGGACTATGTTACTCTGGGTGCCAAAAACTCTACATCATGGGGTACAGGATTGTCTATCACCTATAGGTACAAGTCTAACTTCTCATGGCGATTCTACTGCGATTATGACTATTCAAAGAAGAATTACACTCTGACTGTTGATCCTTATCATTACTTACAGTACTCGCTCAGTTATGCAACCTACAATCTATTCACAAACAGGAATCTGTCGTGGGTTGCCGGTCAGATTCAAAAGTATGAGTTCAAGAAGGAGAAAAAGATGAATTACTGGACTATAGGTATGTCGTTCATGGTGAATATTTGATATTTTTGTAAATCATATTAATGCAAAGACGCAGAGTTTTATTATCTCTGCGTCTTTGCGTTTGGATATTACTGTTAGGGGGGTGTAATGTCAAAAAATGTTATGATATTTTGTTATCTGCGAGTTATTTCGTAATTTTGCACGAATATACGCTTAATATCGGCATTATTTGCAACAAGATAACAATGAGCATAACATCCATAGCAAGACTATATTTCCTCAAGAGACAGAAAGAGCTTGAGCGCCACATGAATGAGGGTGCCCAGATGCAGAATGATGTCCTCATGAGTCTGCTTCGTCGGGCAAGTGATACTGAGTATGGAAGAGATCATATCTTCAATATGACCAAGTCGTATGAGGATTTCACCCATAACGTGCCTGTCAATACCTACGAGGAACTTAAAGGCGACATTGACCGTATGCGTCATGGCGAGAAGGATATCCTTTGGCCAGGACAAGTGAAGTGGTATGCCAAGTCATCTGGTACGACAAACGATAAGTCGAAGTTCATACCTGTTAGTCCCGAAGGATTGAAACACATTCATTATCAGGGAGGTAATGATGCTGTGGCTATGTATCTCCAGAATAATCCGAAGAGCCGATTGTTTGATGGTCGCTCTCTCATTCTTGGAGGCTCGCACTCGCCGAACTATAACGTGGCAGGTTCACTTGTAGGCGACCTTAGCGCTATCCTTATCGAGAATATCAACCCACTTGTCAATCTCGTTCGTGTGCCAGACAAGAAGACGGCTTTGATATCTGATTTCGAAGTAAAGCGTGACCGTATAGCCCATCTCTGTCTTGACAAGAACGTGACTAATATTTCGGGTGTTCCTTCATGGATGATGTCTGTCTTGATGCGAGTTATGGAATTGTCAGGGAAACAGCATCTTGAGGAGGTATGGCCGAATCTTGAGGTCTTCTTCCACGGTGGTATCGCCTTTACTCCATATCGCAGTCAGTATGAGCAACTTATCACGTCTCCTAAGATGCATTATATGGAGACTTATAATGCTTCAGAGGGATTCTTCGGACTTCAGAATGATCCTAACGACAAGTCTATGCTCCTCATGCTCGACTATGACGTGTTCTATGAGTTCTTGCCAATGGATGAATTTGGAAAGGACAATCCGAACATTGTGCCTCTTGAAGGCGTTGAAATCGGCAAAAACTACGCTATGCTCATAAGTACGAGTTGCGGTCTTTGGCGATATATGATAGGCGATACCGTAATCTTCACATCAAAGAATCCTTATAAGTTCTATATCTCTGGTCGTACAAAGCACTTTATAAATGCCTTTGGTGAGGAACTTATTGTTGATAATGCAGAGAAAGGCCTGAAGTTCGCTTGTCAGAAATGTAATGCTCAGGTTCTGGAATATACAGCTGCTCCTGTCTTCAGAAGCGAAGGTGTAGTGCCTCATCATCAATGGGTTATCGAATTCTCAAAGGAACCAGAGGATTTGGATGAGTTTGCCGATGCTCTCGACTCTAAGCTTCAGGAACTCAATTCTGACTATGAGGCAAAGCGATACAAGGATATCAACATGATTTGTCTGAAAATCGTCAAGGCTCGTCAAGGTCTCTTTGAGCAATGGATGAAGAGTCGTGGAAAGCTTGGAGGACAGAATAAAGTGCCAAGGCTTTCAAACTCAAGAGATTATGTTGAGGCATTGATAGAGATGAATAAGTAGTCCCTCACCCAAATCGTTAAAACAAAAAACTATGAAAAAGGAAGACTGGCTCAAACAGAAGGCTGATGATATTGCAAGGGATCAGGGCTTTGCCTGTGCGGACTTCATAGGTATGGATGGTGACCTGTCTATATTCATGGGAAATAACATGCAGGACGGGGAGCCGACTGCGACCGGGTTGCCACTCTGGATTTCCGTCGATAAGGACGGGAATACGGATTTTGATTTCGATTTCAAGTATATGTACTTAGTAAAAGAGGATTGACTATGCGTTGGGATAAAATTACAAGCCTGATAGACCACTGCAGGTATTATAAGGGAGAAATGCCTGATACGGATGATGCCAATATCCGCATGTGCGCTTTCTGTGAGCAGAAATGGATTGAGTTCATGGAGGACAGAGACAATACTATGCTTTCATCTCTCCTTTCTGATTATTTCGAGTATGGTCTGAGGGAGTTTAATCTTGATGACGGTGTTCCTGCCTCATTGAAGGCTGTTTTGGCAAATCGTTACTTCCAGTACAATGAAAGGATTGACATTCCTGCTTTCAAGTTTTTTTACAATAAATACTACGCAAAATAAAAAATCCAAAAGGATAACAACAAAAAAATTGTGAATAATCGATTCCTACATAGCGTTAAAAACTATCTTTTCCCTCGCCCTTTGGGGAGAGGGTGTCACGTAGTGACGGGTGAGGGGCTGCTGTTCTTTTGTCTTGCCTTTCTCCTTCTCTTCACCTCCTGTGCCCGTATGGGAAACCCTGACGGAGGCTGGTATGATGAGACTCCACCTCGTGTATTGAGTGCCTCTCCTTCTGATAGGGGTACTAACAGCAAGAGCAAGAAGGTGATAATCAATTTTGACGAGTTTATCAAACTTGAGAATGCAAGCGAGAAGGTTGTGATCTCACCTCCTCAGCACGAACAGCCGGAAATAAAGGCTGCCGGCAAGCGAATAATCATAGAACTAAAGGATACGCTCAAAGAAAACACAACCTATACTGTGGATTTCTCTGACGCTATCACAGATAACAACGAGGGAAATCCTCTTGGCAACTACACTTACAGCTTCTCTACAGGCGACCAAATCGATACACTTGAGGTTTCAGGTACAGTACTTGCTGCTGAGAACCTTGAGCCAGTAAAGGGAACACTCGTAGGTCTATATCGTCTTACTGAAACTCAGTTGGATGGTATTGCAAACGGTATGCCTGTCAATGCCTTTGATACGGTTATTTTCAAGAATCCGTTCATCCGTGTAGCAAGGACAGACTCACGAGGCAAGTTTGTCATTCGTGGCATAGCCCCAGGCTCATATCGTGTAGTGGCTCTTAATGACATGGATGATAATTTCATGTATTCACAGACAGCTGAAGCCTTTGCATACAATTATGATGTGATTGTGCCAAGCTGTGCTCCAGATATTAGACAAGACACTATCTGGGCTGATACTATCCATATCCGTGACATCAAACAAGTGCCATACACACACTTCCGACCAGATAATATTGTGTTACGTCAGTTTGTTAAGGAACAGACAGACCGTTTCTTCCTCAAGGTTGAACGCAAGGAAGCTAATATGTTCCAGATATTCTTCAGCGGACCAAGTGAGATGATGCCGCAGATTAAGGGCCTTAACTTCGATGAAACCGATGCTTTTGTAGTGGAGTACACTCCAAAACTTGATACTATTACCTATTGGATAAAGGATTCTGTGTTGATTGATAATGATACGCTCAGAATGGATTTGACTTATGAGGCTACCGACTCTCTTGGTCATCTCGTACTCCAAACAGACTCTGCTATTGAAATCCTCTCAAAACAGCCACACGAAAAGCGTATGAAGCAGCTGAAGAAGGAAATGGAGGACTGGGAAAAGAAAATAGCAAAGAAGCGTAAGCGTGGCGATGAAGTCAATGATACCATTTTCCCTGTCAAACCTCTTGAGCCAAAGTATGAAGTCCATCAGAGGATGGCACCTGACCAGAGCATCTATATCACGATGCCGACTCCTATTCACAGGATTGATACAGCTGCCATACATCTTTATATCAAACAAGATGATAAATGGTATAACGACCGTTTTGTACTACGTCAGAAACAGGCGGAGAATGCCACCCCTCGTCATCTTGAGTTGATAGCAGAGTGGAAGGATGGGGCAGAGTATAGTTTTGAGATAGATACTCTTGCTTTTGAGGATATTTATGGAAAGAAGTCTCATCCGTATAAGGCAGGTATCAAGGTCAGCACAGAAGATGATTTCAGTTCACTTTTCGTCAAGCCTTACTATCCGGGAGGTGATACCCTTGATATTGTTGTGCAGATGCTTGACAGAAGTGAGAAAGTGATAAAACAGACCCTAGTCGTCGATGGAATCGCGGAATTCTACTATGTTAAGCCTGGAGAATATTATCTTCGCGCATTCATAGATACTAACGGAAATGGTAAGTGGGATACTGGTAATTTTGAAAAGGACCTACAGCCGGAAGAGGTGTATTACTATCATGAGAAGGTCACATGTCGCGAGAAATGGGATGTCACACGCGACTGGAATCTCCTTGCCCGTCCTCTCGACAAGCAGAAGCCTGGCGAGATAACAAAGCAGAAGGCTGACAAGCAAAAGACCATCAAGCAACGTAATGCTGAGCGTGCCCGTGAAAAGGGAATCAGGGCACCTGAGAGTTACTAAGTGAATAGTAAAAAGGAATAAGCTTCTCCAAACATTATAAACTGATGAAAAAGATTGTATCTTTATTCTTTAGTCTTTTGCTATCTGTTTCTATCTATGCTCAGGAAACTATAAAAGGCAGGATAAAGGCGGCTAATGGCAATCCTGTGGAATATGCCACCGTGTCTGTGGATAGTATATTTACGTTGTCTGATGCAAAAGGAAACTTCTCGTTGGCTCTTCCAAAGGGACATACAGATGACATGCATATTTCTCATATCAGTTTTAAGCCTAAGTCAATTCCAAGAAGCAAGTATGTCTCTGGGAATATCGACATTACACTTGAAGAAGCCGTTAATGAGCTTGCTGATATTACTATCACAAACAGCAAGAAGAACAAGATGAAATCTTTGTCGGGTATGGGAATGAGGTTTCCTGGCGGAGATGCTTGTTTCAGAAACTATCATGACGGAATAAAGGAGTTTGGTCCAATAGTCAAGGCTGATAAGGATTTCTCTGTAGAAAGCATTACATTGAAAGTTCTCAGTAATACATATACGAAATGTGTTCTTAGGGTTATTCTCTATGAAATTAAAGGCAAAAAACTAACCCCGATACAGGTAAAGCCGTTGTATGCAGAGGCAAAAAAGAGCGATAACAATTATTCTTTGAGCTTTACCCCTCAACAACATATCAGTCTTAAAAAAGGTCAGAGGTACTTTGCTGGATTAGCAGTTGTTGATGCTTCTGAAAGGGGAGAATTACATTTGCCGGTTTATCTTCATTCCGGACTTGGACATAATACACTTACTGGTAATACACGAAAAATTCCCGCAAGTATAGGTATGAAGCTTCTTGGAAGCTATGAATAGGGAAAATCCCCTTCCTATATAGGGAAAAAGGAGTAGGGTGGTTTCTCGAAAAACATTACCTTTGCCCTCAGAAACTTAAAAAAAGTATGACTATGAACAAGAAATTAACAACCCTACTCATATTCTTCTCTATGCTCATCTGCTCTCAAGCAAATGCACAATGTACTTTCCGCAACACAGCCTTGTCGGGTAATGAGAAGATTAGTTATAACCTTTACTTCAACTGGAAATTCATCTGGGTAAAGGCAGGTACGGCTAATATGAATACCGTTTATAGCACTTTCAATGGTACTCCGTCGTTCAAATGTAGTTTGACAACAACCACTTCAAAAAAAGTGGATAAGTTCTTTATGTTGCGCGACACGTTGCTTGTTCACAGCTCTCGTGATATGGCTCCTCTCTATTACAAGAAGGTGGCGCATGAAGGAAAACGATACTATGTTGATGAGGCAACATATAGTTACCCTAATGGCAAATGCGCAGTTTCTATGCGTCATTTACACTCAAATGGCACGGTTACATCGGAGAAGAAGATATACGACCATTGCGTTTTCGATATGCTGAACATCTTCCTTCGTGCTCGCAATTTCGACCCGACAAACTGGAAGAAAGGTCATGTTGTGAACATCGATATTACAGGTGGTTCAGAGCTTACCAAGGCAAAACTCATTTATCGTGGTAAGGATAAGGTAAAGGCTGACAATGGTACTAAGTATGACTGTCTCGTACTCTCATACGTAGAGAAAGATGGTAAGAAGGATAAGGAAATCGTCCGTTTCTTCGTTACTGATGACGCAAAGCACATTCCAATCCGTCTGGATTTGTTCCTGAAATTCGGTGCTGCCAAGGCTTTCCTCGCATAAGGAAAAGACAGAGACTATATAAATCCGTTGTAGGTCCGTTATAAATCCGTTGTAAGTCCGTTCATCCATTAGTCTTAAAAAGCGGAGGCGAATGCGAATGCAGAACGAATGCACAGCAAAGGCAGAAGGAAATTAACTTTATACGACTGAACTTATATGGCAAAAGAAAAAAATAGAAGTTTTTGCTATAGGGGTTACTTCACAAATCCTTTATTTGCCCATTTGAAGCTATTCCAACGTGATACGAAGATAGCACCACGGATGTTTTCATCGAGCACAAAAGCGAACCACATTCCGATAAGTCCGAAGCCGAACACAATACCGAAAAGATAGCCGAAACCAACGCCTACGAGCCACTGTACGATGATTCCTAGGTAGAATGGGAAGAAGATATCACCAGTTGCACGAAGGGTGTTTGTAGCCCAGATATTGATGCATTTTCCAACCTCCAATAATACATCTATCCAGAAGCACCAGCAGACAAGGGTAGATATTTCCTCATTATCGGTTAACGAACCTGCTATGAATGGTCCTGCCAATGCACATAGCACGGAGAATGTAAGCGTGATAATAGCCCCTCTGTGCCATGCAAATTTTCCTATCACGTATGATGCCTGTGTCTTCTCCACACCAGTCAGATGTCCTACCATAATAGAACTTCCCTGTGCTATGCAGATAGCATACAGATATACGAACATCACCACGTTTCCAACATAGATACGAGCCGTGAGAGCCTCATTACCTATCATGTTAATGAAATAGATAATGGTAAGCTGCTGAAGGTTATAGGAGATATTCTCACCAGCAGAAGGCAATCCGATTTTGAGGAGCTTTCGCATTTCGGAGAAAGGGAAAGGACGGAACAATCGCAATGGGAAACTTGGAATGAGTTTACGGTTAAGCATCACGATAAGCATGAGCATAGATACCGTACGAGAGATACTTGTTGAGATAGCAGCACCCTCTGCTCCAAGAGCCGGCATACCGAACTTACCGAAGATAAGCGTATAGTTGCCGATGATATTCAGGATATTTACCACCACAATCACCATCATAGGGTAAATAGGCTTATTTGATGCTCGGAGAATAGCGCTTATGGTTGTGGTTATGGCTTGTGCAAAGGCAAGAGAACCTACAATCTGTAGATATGGCTTTCCATATACCATCAGTTCTGGACGAAGTCCCATAAACAACAATACGGGCTCTGCAAAGAGGAAGAGCATTAGGCTTGACATCAAACCAATAGTGAGATTGAGCATAAGAGCCACTCCACTTACCTTGACAAAGCGATCCTGCAATTTTGCGCCAAAATACTGTGAACAAAGCACAGAGGTACCAGCATTGATAATAGTGAAAAGAAGGAAAACAAGTTGCAGAATCTGGTTATCCATTCCCACAGCAGCCACGGCATCATCACTATGCTGAGACAGCATGAAGGTATCCACACCACCCAAAAGGAAGGTGAGGAGGGTTTCAAGGAGAATAGGCAATACGAGCCTGTTCAACTGCCGTTGAAGTTTTATTTCAATTCTATCCTGCTTAATGTTATCCATAATGCAAATGTTATCCGAGTACAACGTGCAAAAGGCTGGCGCACGTTTCTAATTTTCGAGTGCAAAGTTACAAAAAAATAATTCCAGCACCGAATAATTGTCATTTTTTCGATGCTGAAATTATTGCAAATCAAGACCAAACGAATGAAATTGAGAAAGTTACACTCTCTTCATCATACGGTTAAGCTGCCATATACATGGAACTGCAACAATAATTGAGATAGCAACAGATATGAAGAGAAGAGTCTGATTACCATTAAAGTATTCAATCAGATGAGAATCTGACTTGACTTCTGGGAACATCCCAGTAAGGACAAATGCCGTGGAATTGTTAACCCAATGGTAAAGTATTCCGGGAATAATGCTTCCTGTGCGATAATAAATCCATCCAAGTAATGTTCCTATGAGTAATGCATGGGGGAATTGGGCAGGATTAAGATGCGCTACTGCAAAGAAAACGGCAGATATCACAATAGCTATCCAAGCTTTTGAGTTCGTAAGTCCACCAAAACTCTCGTTCATCCATTCCAGTAGCTTGCGAAGTATAGCCCCACGAAACACCACTTCCTCCACCAAGGGAGCAGACAGGCCTATTACAATATATCCCTCTGGGCATCTTAACAGCTTATCGAATTGTTCCGAAAGTACATCTTTCGTCCATTGGTCAGGCAAAAGTTCCTGTACCCATGCCGATGGCAGAATAAGAACAATCGCAAGCAATACTATCATACCGCAGAGACCTATAGGTTTTGATGCCACATAATTGTTTGAAACAGGACACCATTTTGCTCCCAGAAAGATTGCGAGTGTCATTATTGAATATAGGATAACACTTAGGACTATCTGGAAAACAACCATATCGTAACCTGAATCAGTAAAGTAAGGCGCAATCAGTTTTTGTACTAATATTGCCGAAAAAGACTGACACAGGAGGAAAACGCCAAGGTATATAAATGAGTGCTTCATCTGCGAGTTTTGGGGGTAGAGGTTAGGGAGTAGAGTCTGCTCTGAAAAACCTTCTTCTTGTAAGAGGCAGAGCATCAGGATGCAGGAGATATTTGTTTGCCTCAAACGCATCTTCTGCCAGTTGTCTTGCAAGATCTGAGATGGAATCGAAACGGCGTTCAAGCCTTAGTTTCTTACAGAACTCTACACGTATCTTTTTTCCGTATATGTTTCCGCGGAAACGGAATATATTTGTCTCAAGGGTGAGTTCGTTTATCCCGTATGTAGGACGATGCCCTATGTTCATCATTCCATTATGCATCTGGATATCACCCTCAACCCTCACCTTTACGGCATATACTCCGCCTACAGGGATTATCTTCTGTGGGTCAATATCAAGATTTGCTGTTGGGAAGCCTATCTTCCTTCCTTCGTGAAAGCCTTCCACAACAGTTCCCTCCACGCTATAGCGATGCCCAAGACATTCAGCAGCTTCATCTACCCTGCCTTCTGCAAGAAGTTCCCTGACCAATGTAGAAGAAACTCGCTTTCCGTCTGTAAGTTCAAGAGGGTCGCATTCCACCACCTCTATACCAATAGCCTTGCCATAGCGTACATAATCTTCAAAGCATTCATCTGGTTTCCTACGACCGAAACGATTGTCATAGCCGAGAAGAAGAAGTCTGACTCCGAGCTGATCACGAAGAACCACCCTCATAAAGTTCTCTGCCGACATAGAAGCCATCTCCTTATCAAATCGCAGTATGGCACATACATCCACACCAACCTGCGATATTATCAGTCGTCGTTCATCCACGGTGGTAAGCATGTTCGGAACAAAGTCCTTATCAAAAACCGTACGAGGATGACGGTCGAATGAGATCGCCATAGATTGAGCCAATCCCCTCTCTTTCGCTAGCATACAAAGGCGACGGAGTACATGCTGGTGACCCAGATGTACCCCATCGAAATGACCTATCGTTGCCGCACAAGGTACGGGAACAAAGGTTCCTTCAGTATATGGAACTGTTATGTTTGTCAAATCCTACTTTGCAAGAAGACTCTTGATCTCCGCATCCAGATCCTTAATCTGGGCATCACGCTTGTGAAGCGCGTTAGCACGACTGATAAGGAAGAATGTTGGGATGTTCTGAACATTATATCGTCCAAGATACTCAGACTGAAGATTGTTAGGATCATGAACGTTAATCCAAGGAAGGGCTGCTGTCTGAGTCTTCCAGAAATGCTCATCCGGATCTACTGAAACCTGATAGATTTCAAGTCCCTGAGCATGATACTTGTTATAGACCTCACGAAGTTTCATGATGCGCTGTGTGCTGCCGGGAGCAGAGAACGCATGGAAGTCAAGAAGCACAACCTTACCCTTCAGTTCTGTGAGTGAACGACGGTTTCCATGGTTGTCAACCAAAGGAACATCGATGATCTCAGATACAATCACTTTTGATGGATCAATGTTTACGGCCTGCTGCTTAGCCTGAAGGATGCGCTGTGTCTTCATTCCCTCAATAGCAATGTTGTGGAGGTTCTTACCACGCTCTGCATCTGGATAATAGGTATCCCAGCTTGTTGCAACGGCACCGAACACACGCATATCCTCTACACTCTCATGAGGATTGAAGATAAGACGATTGCCGAGAGCCTGGAAAAGAGCGAAATATGAGTATGCCTTGTTTGGCTCCTTGAAGATATAGTCGAGCTTCACCTTCTCCTTGTATGCATTCACAAGTTTATTAATGCTGTCATTAGTCTGCTGAACGCTGAGAGTATAGTTCTTGTTTAGGGCAATGACCTGATTGAGCAGGTTTATCTGCATAAGTGAGAGATCCTTGATCTTCACGCAGTTCTCAGAACCGCTAACCTCATACTTCACTGCCATTGTTGGGTATGAAGCCTTAAACTCAACAGTCTCGGTTGAGTCGATGCTGACGTTAATGATGCTGTTCTTGATACGGAGACGATAGAACTCAGGAGCAGATGGCTTCTCACCAGAGAAGTCGAAGCTACCATCTGACGAGAGTTTCACGGAGTCAATGACAACAGGGCCGTCAAGACTCATATTCTCGAAATAAAGTACGGAATCCTGTGCATCGGTAATATTACCAGTCACATGGAACTTATTCTGCTGGCAAGAGGCAAAAGCCACTACCATAGCTACTACGGCTGTGCATCGTGCGATGCGAGAAATAATATGATTCATTTTAATTACAGATTTTCGAGTGCAAAGTTACACCAAATCAGCTAAAAAACAAAATATTATTAGGCTTTTCTTCTTTGTCAACGTGCTAATAATAATTAAATAATGGATTAAAAAGTACCGAATTAGCGAAAATATCAGTACTTTTGCCTTTCGAAATGAAAATTTCACGTTTCATCATATCGCTGACACTATGCGTCCTGCCCTTTTCTGCCAATGCACAGAAAGAGAAGAAAATCAATCCAGAGGATCGCAATGTTGACATGGACACTCCAACGTTCGTGCCAATGGTTCGTGTGTCTAAAGTTCTTGAAGGCAATGACAGCATCCAGTATGTTGAGATGAACAACATCTATGTCTATGGACCCATAGACTTCAAGGATGAACGCCAGCGAAAATCATACAACCGTCTTGTATATAACGTGAAGAAAGTGCTCCCGATTGCCAAGGAAGTAAACCGTGCTGTGCTTGAGACTTACGAATACCTTCAGACTCTTCCCGATGATAAGGCTCGCAAGGAGCACATGAAGTATGTGGAGAAAAGCCTTATGGCAGAGTACAAGCCACGAATGAAGAAATTGACATACTCTCAAGGCAAGCTCCTCATCAAACTCATCTATCGTGAGACCAACTCTTCAAGCTACGAGCTTGTTCAGGTCTTCTTCGGACCTACTCGTGCAGGTTTCTACCAAGCCTTTGCATGGGTTCTTGGTGCAAGCCTAAAGAAATCCTATGATCCAAATGGAGTTGATCGTCTCACGGAAAGAGTTGTCAGACAGGTGGAGTCGGGACAGTTGTAATGAGCGGCCTCTCTCCCCATCCTATGTGTAGCACTTATTCCATATATACTTCAGCAAGAAGAACACAACGATTGCAGAGAAGAAACCTGCGATTGCATCGACTGCATAGTGGGGTAGGAGATAGACAGTACCCATGCAGAGGAAAATCCAAGGAATTGCCCAGATAAGCACAAACTTGTATTCCTTAAGCCAAAGGGCGATTATCATCGTAAGCGTGGAAACACCGACATGAGAGCTAGGGAAGGCTGCCGTTGGGCGTTCTCCCGTTTCATGGGCCTTCTGCACAAGGTTGCGGAATAAACCATCCTCCCAACCAGGAATAGGAAGACACTCCGTATGTTTGGCAAAATATGTACCTACTTCAGGGAAATGTCCCTTTGCAATCTCGTCAACACCTACTGCGAGATAGTAATACTGAGGACCCGCAACAGGGAAAAGCACGAACACTACATAATATACGAAGAATGAAGTAATCAGTATGAACGATACCTTCTGGAAGTCCTCATATCGCTTGAAGAACACATAGAACGTAAGCGAAACGAACATCAGGAAATAGAGCGAATAGCCCATAGCCATCAGTTCTGATACTATATGACTTGGATATGCCTTACTCCAAAGAAGGGCTGGCTGGAATCCGAACAACTTCTGATCCCATGAGGCAAACACATGGTCAAGGTTCTCAAAATGGCAGTTCAGTACGTATGTATCTGGATACCACCAACTCAATGTCACTAAGAGCAGTCCTATACGTGCAAAAGCCATTGCCCTGCAAGGCCACACCCTATACACAAGCCATAATGCCAAGGTGAGCAGCACAACCCTTACGCGCCACCATATCAAAGCCTCTGGATTATGTAATGATGTGGAAGTGAATAAAATGACGAAAATGGTAAAAATGGCATAGATAACCATACCTATTTCCACAGGGAACAGCCATTTAAAAGGCTTTTTCTCATTACTTTTAAGGAATGAATCCGACAGAATATTGTTTTTCTTTGCCATTTTTACAACCAACCGTTTTCCTTATACCATGCGATAGCCTCTTTCACACCGCGCTCAAGATTATACTCTGGCTTGAAGTCCATATCACGCTTTGCAGGGGTGATATCGCACATCCAGTTACGCTGTTTCAGAATATTGAACTTGTCATTATTCAATGCGCTCATCTTACCTGTCATCTTCATCCAACGGTCGCCAACGGCTGTAACAATCCTGAGCACCCATATAGGGGCCTTGATGCGGATAAGGAACTTTATTCCCAGTTCCTTCTTGATGAGGTCAGAGAAAGTAACTGATTCGTACACATCACCATCGCTCAGGAAATACGCCTTTCCCACGCATTCATCGTGCTCCATTGACTTGAATACAGCCTGTACCAAATCCTTCACATAGATGAAAGTGATATCCTGACGGTCATATCCCACGGCAAAGTCACTATGTCCCTTTATGCTCTTCGCCATGAGGAAATAGTCGGTCTCACGAGGACCATAAACACCTGTAGGGCGCAGAACAACCAACGGAAGGCCCTGTTGCTGAAAGAGCCATTTCTCTGCTTCGTATTTACTCTTTCCGTATGCCGTATTCGGTTGCGGGGTATCAGTATCGAGAATCTCGGTATGAGGCATTTTTTCACGAATAGCACCGAACACGCTCAACGAAGACAGATAGACGAATCTTTTCATCGGCTGATTGGTAGCCTTCAGGGCATTCACGAAGTTCTTTGTGCCCTCGCTATTCACTTTGAAAAAATCCTCTGCCTTTATGCACTTGGTAGCACCAGCCGCATGCACCACATAGTCGAAGGTATGATCAGCAAGAACAGTCTTCAACTGCTCCACATCCCCAAGGTTAAGTTCAAGGAAATTGATACGCTCATCCTTTAGGTACTTCCTGTTGGTACTCTTACGTACAGCAACCCATACCTCAAGTCCGCGACTCAAAGCCTCTTCCACTATAAAACTGCCAATGAAGCCCGATGCTCCAGTGATTAGAATCTTCATAATGTTATAATATTTTTTGCAAAGTTAATAAATTTCCTCCTCATTTTACAATTAAAACTACATAAAAATCGCACTATTGGCAAATTAATAAAAAATTAACATCCAAAATTTACCTATTCTCGATTTTATTTCGTATGTTTGCAGCATAATTAATAACTGTTCCGTAAGTATTTCCTTACGACTAAACAATTTCATCATCTATGGGAAAAGGAAAGAAAGCCGGTAAAAGGCTAAACAAGAAACAAATGAGTGCTCTGCTGGAAGAGTTCTTCCGCGAGAATCCAGGTAAGGCATATTCGTTCAAAGAGATATTCCACAAATGCCATCTCGATACCCATCCTCTGAAGATGCTCGCTATCGACGTGCTTGAGGAAATGGCATGGGACGATTTCCTGTCGCGTGCAAGCGAGAACTCCTACAAGCTAAACGAGAGCGGTTCTGTTCTTGAAGGCACCTTTATCACCAAGTTCAACGGTAAATGCTCTTTCATGCCCGACGGCTCCGACAAGCCTATCTTCGTGGCTGAGCGCAACTCCATGTGGGCGCTCAACGGTGACCGTGTCAAGGTTTCAATGATGGCACGTCGTGCAAAGCATATCCGCGAGGCACAGGTAATTGAGATTATCAAGAGGGCAAAGGACCAGTTTGTCGGCATTATCAAGGCTGACCGTGAAATGACTTATCTCGTTCCTACTGACCCTATGACCGTCAGCATCTTCATTCCAAAGCGCAAGCTGAAGGATGCCAAGGATGGTGACAGAGCCGTGGTTAAGGTAATAGAATGGCCTGATGCAGAGCACAGAAGCATCGTGGCTGGTGTTGTCGATGTCCTCGGAAAGCAAGGCGACAACGATGCAGAGATGAACACTATTCTTGCTCAGTACGGACTTCCATATAAATATCCAAAGGCTGTGGAAGATGCAGCTAATAAGATAAGCGATGAGATTACGCCCGATGAAATCGCCCGTCGTGAAGATTTCCGCGATGTTTTCACCTGTACTATTGACCCTCACGATGCAAAGGATTTCGATGATGCCCTCAGTATTAAGCGTCTCGATAACGGACTGTGGGAAGTAGGTGTTCATATCGCCGATGTCAGCCATTATGTCACGGAAGGCTCTGTTATCGACAAAGAGGCAAAGGAACGTGCTACAAGTATCTATCTCGTGGATCGTACCATACCTATGCTTCCAGAACGACTTTGTAACTATATCTGCTCTCTGCGCCCTGACGAGGATAAACTTGCTTACTCTGTTGTCTTCAACCTCGACAATGAGGCAAAGGTGAAATCTTATCGCATTGTACATACCGTTATCAGAAGCAATCGTCGCTATGCCTATGAGGAGGTACAGGATATTCTCAATGACAACCTTAATCCTAATCCTGCCGTAGAGTTACCAGAACTTCCAATGGCTGATCCCGATGAAATCGAGAGAAAAGAGGCTAAGGGAGCACTCAAAGGCGAGAATGCCTATCTCCTCCTTACTCTCGACCGTCTTGCAAAGCTCCTGCGTGCCCAGAGGTTCAAGAATGGTGCCGTGAAGTTCGACCGTGAGGAGATGCGCTTCGACATCGACGAGACAGGCAAGCCAATCCGTTGCTATTTCAAGCGTTCAAAGGATGCCAATAAGCTCATCGAGGAATTCATGCTCCTTGCCAACCGTACTGTGGCCGAGAGCGTGGGTAAGGTGGCAAAGGGAAAGGTTGCAAAGACTCTGCCTTATCGTGTTCACGACGACCCAGATCCTCAGAAGCTCGAAACTCTCAAGTCCTTCGTTGCCAAGTTCGGATATAAGATGAAGAGTACAGGCACAAAGGGTGCTACGGCTCGTTCTCTCAACCAGCTCATGGACAGCGTTGAGGGCAAGAAGGAGTCTAATGTCATACAGCTTGTTGCCCTTCGTGCAATGATGAAGGCGAAGTATTCCGTTCATAACATCGGGCACTTCGGTCTTGCCTTCGACTATTATACACATTTCACCTCTCCTATTCGCCGTTATCCCGACACAATGGTTCACCGCCTCCTCACACGTTATGAGCAGGGAGGAAAGTCAGCCAACAAGGATAAGTACGAGGAACTATGCGAACATTCAAGTGAGATGGAACAGATAGCAGCCAATGCCGAGCGCGACTCTATCAAGTACAAGATGGTGGAATTCATGAGCCAGTATATCGGATACGAGTTCGATGCCCATATCTCAGGTATCACAAGCTACGGCATATATTGCGAGATTGACGAGAACCATTGTGAAGGAATGGTGCGTATCGAGGATCTTGACGATGACTACTACGAGTTCGACGAGAAAAACTACTGTCTCATCGGTCGTCGCCGCCATCACACCTATCAGCTTGGCGATGAGCTCCGCATCAAGGTAGCAAAGGCAAATCTCGAAAAGAAACAACTCGATTTCGTGCTTGCCGAAGAGGTGAAGAAAAGCAAAAAGTAATGTAATAACACATATTCCAGCTTCTTAGAAACATCTTTGAAGCTGGAATTTTTCATTTGTTATCTATAAATGAACAAATATCTTAAAGTCATTCTTATAGAAACAATTATTGTAACTATATATGTTGTTTCGCTGTATTTTTACAGAACATCAACAAGCAGTTGTGTTACTGATGGTCCTCGTTGTGCATTCAACGATGATTTGTTTATGTGCTCTATAATATGGGTTGTAATCGAGATCATCCTCATACCGATAAGTTTGTTATTAACTAAAGCTATATCTATCTTTATAGACATTTATGGTAAGAAATAATATTTTCATTTGCCCATTCATAGTTCCCAGAAATAGCCCTTCTATGTTCAAACTCCTTTATACATTCATACTCGTATTGTTCTTGGTATCATGTTCTTCTGGTGTGAATCGTGAACATAACTCTCAAAAGCAGGATTCAATAGCATCTGATACGAACATCGTATTCTCCAAAGTTGCTGTGCTTAAAATCCCATTTCCGGAGGAATTGAATGAAAAAGTACGTATATTCAATACTGACATGTCGGTATATGCTACGTTTTCATATGATAGTATCTCTGAAGAAACAAGATGTAAGGCACTTGAAGGAAACGTAATAACCTATGCTCCGTCATGGAATCTGATAGATTGCTTCTATGAAGACTATAATGCTGAGTATGGAAAGATACGAGTAGGTGACAGTTGGAAATTGATAAGAAAAGAAGCCATCTATGATGTTCATAGTTTGGATTCATATTTTTCTTCATTAGAATATTGTCCTAACAAATCAGATGTTTTCTATCAAGAAGATTTGCATACAATAATACTACATAAAGACCCTTCATCCCTAAAGTGCAGGATTATGATGGTGAAGAATGATTGGTTTCTCATTCAAGATGGTGACTTTAAGGCATGGGTAAGATGGAAGCATGGTTCTAAAGTACTACAAGACAGATTGAGATATGACATATAATTATCTCCAAATCCTTTTCAGAATACGAACTTTTTAAATCCCTTTTCCATATCGGATAAATAGGATTAAATCCGTTTCCCTAATTCTCATGTAAGTCCTATGTAATTCCCTTGTAAGTCCTATGTAATTCCCATTTTCCTCCCATTACAGAAATGGACTTGAAGCGAAGGCATAACAAAGGGATGGTGTCTGTATCTCAATCTCATCATGAGTACACAATTAGCGACAGATAGTCTCAACAATCTTGTCCAAAAAGTCCTTTCCTACGCCAGATGAGACTATAAAGTGGTTGATTTGGCCTTGGAGTTCGAGGAAACGGTTGTTGCAATACATTACCTTCAGACCTTGTAGATGAGGGGCAAATGCCGAAAATGACATCGGAATGATGGCTTTACGTGTCTCAAGCGACACTTGTGAGAGGTAAAATTTGATGATTTCTGTCCCTTGCTCGGTTTTGGCATAGCGAGAGCACTACCGCTGAAATTATTGTATTTTATTGTATTTCAACTTTTTAGTAATTCTTCATCATCACTTACTGATTAAACAAACAGTCTCAGTCTCAAATCTCAGTTCAAAAAAATGAACCTATTTTTGCTTCTTATTTCTTCTTATATATTCTCACTTTTTCTATCTATCTTATTATTAATTAGTTATATAATACAAGAGAAAAAAGGAAAGCAGAAGAAATAATTCAAAAATATATTAAGTGCAGAATGTAATTAAAATTATTGGTGTCCGCTAAAAAGATAGACGGACACCAATAATTGTTTACACTTACCATGAAAGAAGTATTGCCAACTACTTTATCAGCATCTTTTTCCCATTCTTGATATATAGTCCCTTTTTAGATGCAGAAACCAGACGTCCTTGAAGGTCATATATTGCATCTGACAGAAGGTTATCATTCGTGGAATTAACCTCATTGATACCTGTAGATGCATTTTTATCAGAAGATAGGATGAGCTGGCCAATGATACAGTCACTCCACTCAGAAGCAGCAGAATAAACGGCGATTACATAGTCACCCTGCTCAGTAACGTCAAACTCGAAAGTCTGTTGGTCAATGTTCGCGAAACTGTTTGAAGCTATATTACCGATGTTTACGTTTGGAGTATATGTCTGACTGGCAATACTTGTATTGTCATCGCGCTTCTCAATGTTCAGTTCTACTGCTCCGAAATTTGACATATTCCAGTTGCAGATTTTGTATTTCAGCGTATAGTGACCTGGAGCGAGTGAGAGTGTCGTGCCACCGTCAGAAAGTCCGTACTTGGCCCATCCCTGATGCTCTTTTCCGCCAATATTACGAAAGTAGAGTCCATAGTTCAACCCTCTTGGTGAACCTGTAAATTGCAATACTCTACAGCCCTGTGAATAGCCGTTGCTATAACCAGAACGTTTGTCATTACTGTCAAAGGTCGTCCAACCAGCAGGCAATACTCCTCCTTCTTTGAATTCCGATGAAATGGTGAAATCTGTAGGGTTCTGTAACGTAATTTCTACGCAAGAAGCGCTTGTCTCCCCATCATTATCTGTAGCAACAGCTTTCAAGGTGTGTTTTCCTGCCTTTGCGCCTGTCAGAACAGCCTTATATGGGGCGCTCTCACAAGTGGCTAATAAAGTAGTACCGTCATAGAACTCTACTTTTTCAACAGTACCGTTTGAATCATCGGCTGTGGCCGTAATGGTGAGATCGGGAAATGCAGTCTCTCCATTAGAAGTGAAGCTGATATACTTGCCTGCTGTCTTTGGTGATGTGATACTAACGCTTGGAGAGGTCTTGTTGAGTGAATATTTCTTGCAGAAATTCCATATCTCACTACCTGTATAAACCTGTGTTTCCTTGCAAATCCAGTGGCCTTTACCAGCGAGTTCAAGCAATCTTACCTCAACGCCATCATTGCCTGGCCCCCACACATGGAGTTTAGCGTTGAAATTGTGGTAGTTACTTGTTACCTTTGCCGTTGCAGGGCATCCGTTGTGGTTTACCCACACATTCAGAGCTGGTTTTGCACCGCTGAAATTACATGTACCATCGTCCGTACCATGAATATGCAGGATTGGTATAGGGCGTACATTTGCATTTGCCGATGCGCCACCCATAGGATATCCGCTTACAGGAGCAAAGGCTGCAATAAGGTCAGGAATCTTATTCATAGCATGATATGTGAACATACCACCCATGGAGAAACCGCCGAGATAAACACGATTACGGTCTATTTTATACTGTGTCACCATCTTTTCGATGATAGCCTTAACGAAATTAATGTCACGATCGCCCGAAGTATCCCATGCCCTGTCAATGCCATTAGGAAAGACCACGACGAACTTGGCTGTATCACAAACAGCCTCCATACTTACCTTGTCGTTCTTGAACTCGGTATTCTGCATCCAGTTGGCATCCTGATTGTAGCCGTGGCAGAAGATAAGCAACGGACGGTTCTCGCCAAGATTTGCTGGCGCATACACGTTGTACGTACGGTTAGTACCGTTAACTGTTACGTTGTCTGCCTTCATTGGCAGAACAGCTCCCATAAATAATAGGAGGAGTGAGAGAATGGTAATTTTTTTCACGTCAAAAATGATTTAGGTTGCAGAGATCTACAAGAGTTCCTTGTATTTCGATGCACAATGTTATTAATTAATAAGTGGTTGCAAAAATAGTAATAAATCCTGAGCCTGCAAAATGTTTTCGCATTTTTTTATTTATAGATCCATATTGGTTTTCTCCTTTTCAAACGTATAATGTGTAAAGGAAACCTGTTTAGAGCCTCTATATATGGAATGAGGATTGCGAGTTACAAGGGACTTGTATGGGAGGAAGAAGGGATTGGTCGCCCTTGTTCTATATTTACTGATACGGAGTCTGCTTTTAGTGTTCCGTCACTATGGAAAGTGAGATTCGCAATCATAGATACCCTTGCCTTCGGGTTTTTCTGGTCGAAGACAAAGTTGCCGATGCTATAATACACTGGCATAGAGTCTATTGTGTCTATAGGTTGAAGTATATGTGGATGATGGCCTATGACTGCAGAAACACCTGCCTCGGATAGTCGGTGGGCAAGGGCACGCTGACGAATGCTGGGATAGGGTTGAAACTCCACACCCCAATGTAATACCACTACAATGTGAGTTTCTGGGTACTTATGATGGAAATCACTGATTTCATCGAGCAGTTCTTTCTCGGTAGGCTGGGCAATTCCCGGCTTATCGTCTATTCTGCACCAATTCTCTATCGTGAGAGTGGTGGCGTTGAACAGAGCCACGCTAATACCATCTTTCTCAATAAGGACAGGCGACATCTGCTCTTTGAAGTTTTTGCCATAACCTAATGGTGTGATTCCTGCCTCTGTGAGATGTTGTGCCGTAGCTTGAAGCCCACGTCTGCCTTGATCGTTGGTATGGTTATTAGCCATTGCTGCGTGTGTTATGCCGACCGCCTTCAAGTCCTTTGCCCAACGTGCATCAGCACGGAAGATATACTTCTTGTTTACTGGTGAGATAGTGTCGGTAAGAGGACATTCGAGATTCACGACCACGGCATCAGCCTCACGGAATATAGGCGATACTTCCTCGAAGAGATAGCTAATGCCCCTGTGCTCAGCTATGTGGCGAACTCCACGATCGAGTAACACATCGCCTGTGAATAATACCGTAAGTGAAGCCCCCCCAGCCCCAGAGGGGGAGATTGGGTGATGGGTGGTGGGTGCTGGCTGATTGCAACTTGCAAAAAGAAAAACTAACAAACAGCTAACACCCAACACCGAACACCAGCCTTTAACCTTTGTCCTTAGTCCTTTGACTTTAAACGAAGATCTAACATCCTGCACTATAGAAAACCTCCTCATTATGCTTTTGCTTCTTGTCGAGGATAAGAGGTTGCATCCACAACGGACGTGCAGGAGCATCACCCTTTTCAAGCCTCTTCTGCCATTCTTCGTCGGTATAGCGTTGATTAAGTGGATTGACGAACTCATAATAGCTGAACGTAGCACCTCTTGTAAGGAAGATCTTACCGTCGATTACCACAGTAACATAAATGATATCCGCATTACCAGTAGCCTCAGAAAGGATTCCGCTCTTCTTGCAACCAAGCACATTACGGGTAAACACATCAGCAACAAGTGCCACGGAACGATCTGCGCCCTTCACCTCATCCCAGCGACCAAGTTCTGAATCTGGTTCTATGACACTCAGCGTGAACCATTCAAGAGAGCTTCCCATGTGTCTTATCTCTCCATATTCCTCCTCGCTGAGCATCTTGCCTGCAAGTTCCTTCTTTGAAACCTTAATGCAGAAATCCATATAGTCTTCGAGGGTTGAGGTACGACTTTGCAGAGCCTCAGTCATAAGTCCGTTCTTTGTCAGAAGCGTCTTTGTCAAGTCAAGCATATCCTTCATTTTTTGCCAGAAATCAAGGTTTGGCTCCACATATCCCATACGGATAGGATCAGGGAACTCGTCACCACCACCGCATTCTGCGCAGATAGGTTGCTCGGCATAGAGGATGGCATCGTGTTTCAGCTCTGCCCACGAAGCAAGTGCCGTGTTGAGATTCTTACGCTGCCATGAGTCTGTCTTCATATAGTCGGGATAGTCCTTGTTCGTTTTCTGTAGCTGCACAAGGCATTGCATCCATTTGTTATACATGGATTTATCCCAATCGGCGAACTTCGACATCTTCGCCTTCATCTTCTTCATTTCGTCGGCATAGCCCTTCCAGTTGTCGGCATCCTGATAGTACTCGGCATTGAGTCTGTCGGCAGCATCAACACCGAAAGCAGAGAATACGTGGAGTCCGCGAGGGAATGGCACCTTGGAATTCGCCTTTTCATCGAACATACGGCTAAGCACATATCCGTCAGGAGTATATCTCTGTGGCATGAAATTCATCTTGTTCTCACAATCCTTTGATGGATTCTTCTCGTTCTTCTCTGGAATCTTCGAGGTGATGCGATTGCGAGTCTTGAACAGGGAGGCAAGCTTTGCATTGATATCCTTCTGGGTAGAGGCATCCACCACCTTGTCAAGTGTCATTATCTTCTTGGCGGTAAGAAAGTCTGCCACATCAACAACGGCTACGTTATCAGGTTCGCCCATAAGGAAGTCAAGGGTCTTATACACACCAAGTCCCTCCTTTGCCACGTTCTTGTCGATGCTATTAAGCAGATATGCCATCATAGTAGCCTGCTTCACAGCCTGTTTCTGTTCGCTACAGAAGGTGAAGGTCTGCAACCACATCATAGCCCTGAAATATCTCTCCGACTGCAGATTACGTGTATAGTGACCGCGAGGCTTGAAGAGGTCGTAGTTGAAAAGAATCCCTTTACCCATCATTGGAGACATAGTTGCCGTGTAGCCGAACACATTGGAAATCTCCTGTTCTGCTTTTCCCTTATATGAATCTGGGACTTCAAGATGTTCACCTGTAAGAAGCTCGTTTGCTACGGCAAAGTAAGTGGCATTGAACTCAGCCAAATCCTTTATCTCTTCATCGGAAGAACTGGATGCTATCTCCATCGCCTTCTTATACATAGCCGTGTTCAACGCACTCATACGAGGTATGAAGCAATGTTTCTCAAGCGATTTTAGTACATACGAGAAATACATGTGGTATGCCTGAAGAAACACATCTGTGGTGATATAGTTCGGCATCATGTCATACTCATTTTGCTCGTATATATTGAAAAGCTGCTCATTCTTCGTCGGGATGATGGCAAAGTTATGATGTGCCAGATGACTAAGGAACGGCTTATCCACCTCCTCCATCTGGAACATATTAACCGTCATGGCTGGATTTGCAAGTTTCAGACCATCCATATCCGTTATCTGCAACTCCTTCAACTCCTTGATACGTGCGTCAATACGCATGATAAAGCCTTTCTCCTCCTTGGAGATATCCGCCTTATTGAAGTCTATCAGCGCGTCGTAGTCGTGCTTTTCCAGATAATCATAGCAACGGTCGAGATACCATTTCGTCTTTCGGGAGTAGAAAGTGTTGATATCATCTTCCATAAACCATACTCCCTTTAGCGCATAAGGATAATGACGAAGCAATCGCAACTCCATCAATGTCATATCACTTATGTCCATGTTCAAATCAATCTCTCTTGGCAGGAGACTGTCGGTTACAAGGAATGAATGAGGATTGAATTCTACGTTTATTAGTTCTGCTGCCTCTTCTGGCGAACCCTTACGCACCTCGGTGCATGACATCATCAATAGTATAGATGACGCAAAGAGAAATATTTTTTTCATATTTTGTGTTTATAGTTTAGCGTTCAGGGATTAGAGTTGTTAGCCATCCTTTGGTATTTCAGTCCGAAACCCTTAAACTGATATAAAACTTCGATGGTATCGCCGTTTTCCTTGCGCTCCCATGTATGTACCAGATTGGGCATGGAATCTGTTTCGACCTTGAAGTCGATAAGCGGACATCCGACTCTTGAACCTAACCATAGCGGACGGATGAACTGTCCCTTATACAGATGGAAGATGAACAGTCTCTTGTCTTTCTCCGGATGGTATCGCGTAGCCTTGATAGTGCCCACAAGCACTTCGGGTATGCTGTCGCCTGTCATATCGCCACAAGTAAAGCGATATACAGGATAGTCCAATGCCCACGAATCTACCACACTATCACCCTTGAGATGCTCTATACGGTTAGTAGAATCCGTGACAGAAACAAGTCTGAGAATGCCCTCGCCCATAGCACAACGATACTGGCATGTAACAGAATCTATCTGCATCATGCTATACTCGCGTGTTGCCTCTTTCTGCTTATGCCCACAACATATTAGGGTACACAGCAAATATACCGTTATTATCGTCTTAGCTATTAGGCGCATTTTTTTAATTTGCTTGCAAAATTAATAAAATCCCATAAATCCACAAACAAATTCGCCTTTATCTCACTCCATAACTTCAAAAAAGATGAAAGTTGGCAATGAAATAAAGGCGAGAATCGAAATTACAGGTATCAATCTACCTCATAAACGAATTACCACGGCGCACATTCGTGCACCATTTGTTCATCGTGACCTTATCACGAAGAAATTGCTGTGCTTTCCAGATGCTGAGGGGCTTAGACTCAGTCTGTTCTTTTTGTGTATTGTTAAGGTCTTTCATACTAGAATAGTTTTATTAGTCATTCGCAAAAATATGAAATAAAATCCATATTAACGAGAAAAAACTTAACAAACATTCAAAGTTTCCGCTTATTTGCTAAATTCTGCAATGTGTACTTAACATTCTGTACACCTTATGTATATAATAGCAGAAAGTTGAAAGTAGAGGTTAGAAACCTGCAACTTTCAACTTATCTGGTATCAGTCGGACTAGTTTTCACAAGCTATCGCAACTGAGTTTTAGTAAACAAGAAAATTATTTAAAAGCTTAGAAATTATCGTACTAATGTGGACGTCTTGATGGAATCAATCTTTGAGGAATCTGCCATCGCTACGCTGTTGGCTGTGTTGATGGTGATTGAGTCCTTGGTGTGTGAAGCAGCGAACTGCTGTGCGTCCTGAAGAGCCTCGCGCTGGTATGGCATTTGTGCTGCAAGTCCGAGAGATAGGATGATACCTACTACTGCGGCAGCCTTGTAGAGAGGGCGGAGGCGGCTTTGCATGGTTATTGTGCGTGCCTTTACATGCTTTGGCTCATCGTCGATGAGAGTAAGCATACGCTCGTCGAAATCAGAGCTGAGGTGTGCTTCTTCCATGCCAGACTGCTCATACATGAACAAGTCGCGATAAGGCAACAGAGTCACCGGCACGTCCTTCTGTGAGAAGAATGTGCGCAAGATACGTTCCTCTTCCAAAGAGGTCTCGCACTTGAAGTAGCGCTCTAAGAGTTGTTCAATGTATTTATAGTCCATTTTTATATTTTTAGCGGCTCAAAGCCACTTATTTGTTTTGTAGTGAATCATATGTTTTCTTGATGAACTGTCGTGCTCGGAAGATGTTTATCTTCACTTGGTCTTCGCTTATCTGCATGATAGCGGCGATTTCCTTGTACGACTTATCCTCGAAATCTCGCAGTTGCATTGCTGTGCGTTGTTTCTCGGGAAGAGAGTTCATCAAATCGCGAACCATTGCGATGCGTTCCTTTTCCATCATCTGCTCATACGGGGTATGAGCGTTGTGTGTCAGATGTTGGGCGTTGATGGATAGAGGTTCATCCAAAGAAACTGTGCGATGTATGTCTTGTTTCCTAAGAACATCGAGCGCCATGTTTCGCGCTATTGTCAACGCCCAGCCTTCGAGGGATTCTATCTCGTCCCATTGATCGCGTCGGTTCCAGATCTTTATCAGTGTCTCCTGCACAACATCCTCTGCATCCTGCTGGTTGAGCGTGATGCGGAAGGCAAGCCTGAAGAGCTTGTCTTTCATTGGAAGTACGTCGGTCTTGAAACTGATATTCTTCATCTGTGCTCTGTTTTGAAGACTATAATAAAAGGGCAAAAGTTACATTTGCCCTTTGTTTTTTAACTTATTTTTACACTTCTACCACAACAACTCTAATAAAAAGACTTTCGCCTTTCTACTTTTGCCCTTTGACTTTCGCCTTTCTACTTTCTACTTTCTACTTTCGCCCTTAGCCCTTACTTGCTGATGATAGTGCCGTGATTGCCGTCGATTGCTGTGGCGAGAGTGATGATAACCCTTGAAACGCCTGCATCGACTGCTGCGAGGGCATTCTCTATCTTTGGCAGCATACCGCCAGAGATTGTTCCGTCGGCCTTGTAGCGCTCGAAGTCTGCGTGGTTGATGGTCGGAATTACGCTATCATCGTCATCTGGGTTGCTGAGCACGCCTTTCTTCTCGAAAGAGTAGATGAGCGTTGTCTCATAGCCTTCAGCTGCAAGAGCCTTGGCTGTCTCAGAGGCCATTGTATCGGCGTTGGTGTTGAGGATATTTCCCTTTCCATCGTGTGTGAGAGGGGCAATTACAGGTACAACGCCCTGCTGTATTAGGCTTGCGAGCGCTTTGCCGTCTGCACGATCCACATCGCCAACAAAACCGAAGTCAACCATCTTCTCTTCGCCGTCAACTTCCATCTTCTTCAATGGACGCTTATGTGAACGGATAACATCCATATCAGCGCCTGTGAGACCAATGGCATTGACATTATTTGCCTGAAGCTTGGCTACAAGGTTCTTGTTTACAAGTCCGCCATAAACCATTGTTACAACCTCAAGCATCTGGGCATCGGTAACGCGGCGACCGCCTACCATGACGCTCTCTATGCCGAGTGAGGCTGCTACCTTAGTGGCACGACGACCACCTCCATGTACGAGAATCTTTGCACCTTCAATCTTACTGAAGTTATCGAGGAGAGCATCAAGTTGAGCAGCATCCTCAACAACAGCGCCTCCTACCTTTACTATAGTGATTTTCTTCATTTTCTTTTTGCCCTATGAAAAACTATTCAAGATATGTATAGCCATAAAGGCCTGCACGATAGTTAGATATAAATTCCTTACCCTCTTCAAGCGTGATCTTGCCTTCCTTGACTGACTTTGCCACCCAGATCTCAAGACGGCGTACAAGGTTCTTTGGTGAATACTGCACATATTCAAGCACATCGGCAACGGTCTCGCCATCTATTGTCTTGTCTATGTGATAGCCATTGTCGTCAACAGAGATATGAACGGCATTGGTATCTCCGAAGAGATTGTGCATATTACCGAGAATCTCCTGATATGCTCCGACAAGGAACACACCTATATAATAATGCTCACCTTGCTTTATAGGATGCAAAGGAATATAACTTGTCTGTTGACCGCCATTTACATAAGTAGCCACCTTACCATCAGAGTCGCAGGTGATATCCTGAATCTGTGCCGAGCGTGTCGGCTGCTCGTCAAGTCGCTGAATAGGCATGATAGGGAAGAGCTGGTCTATGCCCCATGAGTCGGGCATGCTCTGGAAGAGAGAGAAGTTACAGAAATACTTGTCTGCCATCTGCTTGTCAAGACTGCGAAGCTCATCAGGTACGTGCTTCTGATGGTGTGCAAGTTCTGAAACCTCGTGTGTTATAGCCCAGTAGAGAGACTCAATCTGCGCACGTGTCTTCAAGTCGATGATACCATGACGGAAGAGGTCAAGTGCCTCCTCGCGTATATCCTCGGCATCATGCCAGTCCTCGAGCATGGAACGGGTAGATAGCTTGTCCCATATCTCCGTGAGGTCGTGAACGAGCTGATGGTCATTCTCTCCCGGTTGGAAATCCTCCGGCATCTGTGGGGCACTCACGCTTTCAAGCACATCGAGAATAAGAACTGAATGATGTGCGGCAAGAGAACGTCCGCCCTCGGATATAAGGGTCGGGTGAGGAATGTTATTCTTGTCGGCTGCATCAACGAAGGTATATACGCAGTCGTTCACATACTCCTGAATAGAGTAGTTTACAGAAGACTCTGAATTACTTGAACGTGTACCGTCATAGTCAACACCAAGTCCGCCACCGCAATCCACGAACTCAATACCGAAGCCCATCTGATGCAACTGCACGTAGTACTGGGCTGCCTCACGAAGAGCTGTTGAGATACGGCGTATCTTGGTAATCTGCGAACCGATATGGAAATGGATGAGCTTCAGACAGTCGCGAAGCCCCATCTTGTCAAGCATCTCAAGTGCGAGAAGAAGCTCTGATGAGTTAAGACCGAACTTAGAGGCATCACCACCGCTCTCCTGCCACTTTCCTGCACCTGAAGAAGCAAGTTTGATACGTATGCCGAGGTTCGGACGCACATTGAGCTTTGCTGCTGTCTCTGCGATGATACGAAGCTCAGGAAGCTTCTCTATGACAAGGAACAGACGCTTGCCCATCTTCTGTGCAAGCAAAGCCATCTCGATGAAGTTCTGGTCCTTGTGACCGTTACAGATCACGATAGAGTCAGAATCCATGTGCTGTGCAAGAACGGCATGAAGCTCAGGTTTTGAACCGGCTTCAAGTCCGATGTTGTATTTGGCACCATGTGAGATAATCTCCTCAATGACAGGGCGCATCTGGTTCACCTTGATAGGGAACACGATATAGTGGTCACCCTTGAAGTTATACTCCTTGGTGGCCTTCTCGAAACATGCTGCCGTTGACTGGATACGAGTATCGAGGATGTCAGGGAAACGCAGCAGCAGAGGTGCGGAAATATGGGCAGCAGCCAGTTCATCGACCACTTCCTTCAAATCCACCTGGACGTTATTCTTCTTTGGTGTGACATATACATGACCTTTTTCGTTCACACCGAAGAAGTTAACACCCCAACCTTTGATGTTGTAGATCTCCTTAGAGTCTTCTATCGTCCATTTCTTCATTTCTGTCCTATTAATTCTTTTGCTTTTTCAACAGAGATAGATATCTTTTCCGGACTCTCCATGAGGGTTACATCCAGAATATGCTTAGCCTTCATATAGAACTGCTCACGATATGCAAGCTGCTCCTTTATAAAGGCGAGGAGTTCATCCTTTGTTTTGTTTACTATGAGAGGGCGCACCGACCTGCCCATCTGCAAATGTGCGTAGAGCACTTCCGGGGTTGCCTTGAGATAGATTACATCGGAGTTTTCGTTCATGTAATCCATATTGTCAAAGAAACATGGAGTACCGCCACCGCAGCTGATTACTACATCTTCAAACTCTGCCACCTCATGAAGCATGTTCCGCTCTATTATGCGGAAACCTTCCTCTCCGCGCTCTTCGAAGATCTGTGATATCTTCTTGCGCATACGGCTCTCAATATACCAGTCGAGGTCATAGAATGGAAGTCCGAGATCCTTGGCAAGCTGCTTGCCGACGGTGGTCTTTCCCGCCCCCATATATCCGATAAGGATTATTCGCTTCATTTCTTGGCTTTTACAGGAGTGTTTACTATTTCCATGCACTCTTCGTATGAAAGTTCGGCAGCACGCTCATGCATAGCCTTTGGCATACGGTAGTTCTTGCCCTTGTAGCAGATGTAAGGACCGTAGCGGCCATTCATAACCTCAAGTTCTGCATCTTCCTCGAAGCTCTTCACATGGCGCTGCTTCTCCTGATCACGACTCTTCTCGATAAGATCAATAGCCTCCTCGCGTGTAATGTTGAGAGGGTCAATGTCCTTAGGGATTGAAACGTACTTGCGGTTATGCTGTACGTATGGTCCGAAACGCCCGGCACCGATTATGATAGGCTCACCTTCGAAATCGTCGAGTGTGCGTGGCAGGCGGAAAAGCTCCAATGCCTCTTCGAGTGTGATGGTCTCAAGACTCTTGTCCTTTGGCAACTGTGCGAAGCGAGGCTTGTCCTTGTCCTCTGCACTACCAATCTGCACAACAGGACCGAAACGGCCTATCTTTACAGATACAGGCTTATGGCTCTTTGGGTCTTCACCCAGAACACGCTCGCCTGCCTTATGCTCAGAACGTGAGTTTATGGTCTTCTCCACCTCTGGAGCGAATTTCTTATAGAAGTCCTTGAGCATTGTCGTCCAGTTCTCCTTACCCTCTGCGATATCATCGAATTTCTCCTCGACATTGGCTGTGAAGTTATAGTCCATTATGCCAGGGAAGTATTCCATGAGGAAATCATTTACTACGATTCCAATGTCAGTAGGGAGGAGCTTACCCTTCTCAGAGCCAATCATCTCGGTCTTCTTTGAAGCCTTGATATTGTTGCCCTTGAGTGTGTCGATTGTATATTCACGCTCTTCACCCTTCTTGTCACCCTTCTGAACATATTCACGCTGCTGAATGGTAGAGATAGTTGGAGCGTATGTTGATGGACGTCCGATGCCGAGTTCCTCAAGCTTATGTACGAGCGATGCCTCAGTATAGCGGATAGGGCCCATTGATGCACGCTCAAGAGATGTTATCTGAATGCGCTCAAGGGTATCGCCCTCTTTCATTGAAGCTGGCATAGAACCAGTCTCTTCGTTGAGCTTTTCGTTGTCATCATCACCGTCCGACTCACGATATACCTTGAGGAAACCGTCGAATACTACAACCTCGCCGGTTGCGATAAACTGCTCGTCGGTATCTGAAACGCTGATGTTCACGGTTGTCTTCTCAATCTGGGCGTCTGCCATCTGCGTAGCGGCTGTGCGCTTCCAGATAAGTTCATACAGACGGCGCTCCTGAAGTGTACCCTCGATGGAAGTATTTGCCATATATGTAGGGCGGATAGCCTCGTGAGCCTCCTGAGCTCCCTTTGTATGGGTGCTGTAGTTGCGTGGCTTGCTATACTCCTCGCCATACATGTTTACCACCGTTTCCTTCGATGTGCCGATACATAGCTGTGAGAGGTTCACAGAGTCGGTACGCATATATGTGATATGACCGTTCTCATATAGATGCTGTGCCACCATCATTGTCTGCGATACGGTGAAACCGAGCTTTCTCGCAGCTTCCTGCTGAAGAGTAGAGGTTGTGAAAGGAGGTGCTGGTGTGCGCTTGAGAGGCTTCTTGCTTATAGCGTCGATGGTGAACGTAGCCTTGCGACATTTCTCAAGGAATGCAACGGCATCCTCGTGTGTTGTGAAGCGCTTGTCGAGCTCCGCACGTATCTCGCTTGAATTGCCCGCAGCATCCTTTACGGCAAATACTGCGTTGATGCGGAAATAAGGCTCAGACTTGAATGCCTGTATCTCGCGCTCGCGTTCCACTATAAGACGTACAGCCACACTCTGCACACGACCTGCTGAGAGCGATGGCTTCACCTTACGCCAAAGCACAGGAGAGAGGTTGAAACCCACCAAGCGGTCCAATACGCGGCGTGCCTGCTGAGCGTTAGTAAGGTTCATATCCAACTGACGTGGATGCTGAATAGCCTCAAGAATAGCATTTTTCGTAATCTCATGGAACACGATTCGGCTTGTCTTCTTCTCGTCAAGTCCGAGAACCTCGCAAAGGTGCCATGAGATAGCCTCTCCTTCGCGGTCCTCATCGGATGCCAGCCAAACCTTCTTTGCGTTCTTAGCATTAGCCTTAAGGTCATTGACCACGCGTTTCTTCTCATCAGGTATTTCATATACCGGCATGAGGGTATCGAGATCAATGCTTATTTCTTTTTTCTTCAGATCGCGGATATGTCCGTAGCTGGACATCACTTTATAGTCCTTGCCAAGGAATTTCTCAATGGTCTTAGCCTTAGCCGGGCTCTCCACAATTACCAAGTTTTCTTGCATAATATTTCTATGTTTGTTCTTTTGAGGCGCAAAAGTAAACAAAAAATTGCGTACACCTTATTATATAGCAATAATTTTAGTTTTTTTAACAATAAAACGGACTTGTTGCATTAATCATGCGTAGAATTTGCAGACAAGCGGGCTATTCTCTGCATATCTGCGCACTTTTTCGCATCGTATTGTTGAAAATGTAGATTTTGATATAAGAAAGTGAAAGGGTGTCTCTATAAAACATCGTACTATCGAACCATCGAACCAAAAGAAAGCTTTTGTAGTAAGAAATATGAAAAAGAAAATAACAATTGCCATGCAAAAACAAGAGATTAGTTTGAAATCTCAAAAATTTTATCCTTAATTGTCATTTTTTGCTTGTTAATGGCACATTTTCTTACATTCATGCTTTTTTGATGATTATTTTTAGTAAATTTGCCGTCAAACATGAGAAAATAATCACGACAAATGGTAAGTACTCATTGTTCCTAAACAAGATAAATATCGAAATAATGAATACAGACAAGTCTATAAATATATTGGACAAGGATTATATCCAGTGGATAAAAGACCTGAGCAGTCGTTACCGTCGTAGTCAAATTAAAGCTGCTGTGAAGGTGAACGAAGAGATGCTGCGTTTCTATTGGGAACTGGGCAGGGACATCGTTGAAATGCGCATTGAGGAACGATGGGGCAAAAAAGTTATTAAAACTATTTCTTCAGATCTAAGACAAGAAAATCCCCAAATGACAGGCTTTTCCGAACGTAGTATATACTATTGCAAAGATTTTTATCTGCTTTATAATCAGTATTGTACATTTTTGCCACAAGATGTGGCAGAAACCAGTAGCGAAGTTTTGCCACAAGATGTGGCAGAAAATGCAGTTACACCACAACTTGTGGAGCAAGTTCAAAGCGACTTGTTTTCTGTACCCTGGGGACATCATCGCTTCATAATCGACAAATGTAAAAACAAGCCTCAGAAAGCATTGTTCTTTGTACATCAAACGGTGGTGAATGGATGGAGCAGAAATATGTTGCTCAACTTCCTTGATACTGACCTTTATGAGCGTCAAGGTAAGGCGATAACCAACTTCGAAAGGACTTTGCCACAAGAAACAAGCGACTTGGCACAGGAAATCACCAAAGACCCTTACGACTTCGCTTTTACAGGAATCACGGGGCGGTACAATGAAAGGTTGTTGAAAGACACCTTGCTTGGGAATATCACTCAGTTCCTTGTGGAATTAGGTACAGGCTTTGCGTATGTAGGTAAGGAATACCGCATTCAAGTTGGAGAACGTGAGCAGTTTATCGACTTGCTGTTTTACAATCTCAACCTCTCCTGCTACGTGGTGGTTGAGGTCAAAATTGGGAAATTTGAATTTGCTGACATAGGTCAGTTAGGTGGATATGTCGTCTCTTGCAATCATATTCTTCGAAAAGAGGGACGAGACAATCCAACTATAGGACTTCTTATCTGTAAAGAGAAAGACCGTATACAAGCTCAATATGCTTTGGAATCAAGCACTCAACCTATAGGTATCTCCGAGTATGATTTAGAAAAATTTTACCCAGAGAAAGTGGAAGGTACTATTCCTACCATTGAGGAAATTGAGATGAAGTTGAATCAAATAACGTCAAAGAAAAATACCCATTGATGAAATTTATTTCATGGTAATGGGCGATGTAAAAGAGCAGAAGTTGAATATGATATATAGTACCAAACATAATAAAAACACAAACGAAGATCCAAAAACATCTAGTGTTTTTGAGAATTTGATGTTGTTACCTGACAATGTGTTTTGGGAGATATTACAAACAGCGGCAGCTAATAAAGGTATTTTACCAGAAGATGCAGGATTACTATCCGATGACACTAGTGATTTTATATAAAATAAAAGGTTGTATTACAATTGCCTATATGTATGAGTATAAAAGACTCTCACAATAATAGCAAGAGTTATTTTTCTTTATGTACCTAAACACGATGTCACGTCGAGAGTAGTCGCTATCGTAGTCAGAATGCTTGCAATAGTCTGAAGAATGAATTTCCAAGTTTCTTTATTTCATAGTTTTTTTGTTCGAATGCAAAATCAGCTTTACGAAATCGCAAAAAAGGTTCAATTCAAGCATTTGGGAAATATATAAAGTCATGCTAATGCCTCTTGATTTTGTAATCTTAGCTTGAAACTATGTAAAATTCATGAGAGTTTTTAGAGAGGGGGGTGCACTTTTGCCTGTTTTTACCCTTTTGCCTGTTGATTATCAGTAGTTTACAACGCGTGTACCCCCCCTGAAAATACCTTTTTGGGGTACACTTCAAAGAGAGGGGGGTGCACGCTTTCTTTTTGGCTTGATTTCCAGTATGTTATACCCATAAAAACGGCAAAAGTGCACCCCCCTCTCGCAAAACTCTCTCGAAAAATATTTTTCGTTTGCTTTAGGTCCGCTTCTAATCCGTTTCAAATCCGTTGTAAGTCCGTTCCATAGTATGGGAGCTGAATGGGAGTTACATGGGAGTCACATGGGACTTACTACGGACTCTCTACAAACGCACTTTATGGTGCTATTGATATTCTTCCGGGAGTTCATCCTTCCAGTTAGGATAGGGATCAGAGAGGAGATGGGAGTTGTAGAAGTGGCGGTTGCCTGTTACCTCTGGACCGAGGAAGGACGGACGATCGAAAAGCTCGTCTTCGTCTTTTAGCTCTACTTCGGCAAAGAGAAGGCCTTCGTTAGCTCCATGAAACTCGTCAACCTCGAAGGTGTGTCCGCCGAATGGCACAAGCCAGCGGGTCTTGTCAACTACACCTCCACGGCATAGCTTCAGCATCTCAAGCGCATCTTCCTTTGGAATCTCGCGCTCAAACTCGTATCTTGACATACCACCGTTAAGGGATGGTCCTTTGATGGTGAGGTATGCCTTCTCGTCACGAAGTCTTATACGGACAGTGGCTCCCTTGCAAGCCATATATCCCTGTTGGATATGTGAGTGCGAGGAAGCCATTGTCTTGAAAGACCCGTCCTTTGAAACAAGGAATTTTCTTTCTATTTCAAGCATGGGAAGATTAACTCATCATAAAGCAACTGAATATGGCGAATACAACTCCAAGTCCGATGAGGACTCCGATAATCCAGCCAATGACCTTGTTACCTTCCTTCTCTTGCTTTGCTGCATAGGCTGCACGCTTTGCGTTGCCTGCTTCTTTCTTTTCTTTGCTCATAGTAAATATAGTTTTATTTAGTTATTAGTATCTTTTAGTGTTTAGTGTTTAGTGTTTAGAGTGGAGTGATTAGTGTTTAGTGTTAGTGTGCACCTCTAAACTCTAACCCCTAACCTCTAACCTTTTATTCATCCACAACAGGGAACTCCATGAGGTATGCCTTGATGAAACCGTCGATTTTTCCGTCCATTACACCGTCAACGTCTGTTGTCTGGTAGTTGGTGCGGTGATCCTTTACACGACGGTCATCGAATACATAGGAGCGTATCTGAGACCCCCATTCTATCTTCTTCTTTCCTGCCTCGATCTTTGCCTGAGCCTCGAGTCGCTTCTTCATAGCACGGTCGTAGAGCTGTGACTTGAGCAGTCGCATGGCATTTTCTCGGTTCTGCTGCTGCTTACGGCTCTCGGTATTGGCAATGAGGATTTCCTCTTCCTCGCCTGTGTCCGGGTCTTGGTACATATATCGGATACGTACACCAGTCTCAACTTTGTTCACATTCTGACCACCGGCACCGCTTGAACGGAAGGTATCCCAGCTAACGCGGGCAGGATCTACATAAACCTCGATGGTATCGTCGATGAGTGGAGAGACGAAGACTGAGGCAAAACTTGTCATTCGCTTACCCTGTGCGTTGAAAGGACTTACGCGCACAAGACGATGAACGCCTGACTCGCTCTTCAGATATCCGTAGGCATATTCGCCACCTTCAATCTCCATAGTAACAGACTTGATTCCTGCCTCGTCAGCCTCTTCCAAATCGCTGATAGTAACCTTGTAGCCGTGAGTCTCTGCCCAGCGCATATACATACGCCAAAGCATTGAAGCCCAGTCTTGTGCCTCTGTACCGCCCGCACCAGAGTTGATCTTCAGTACGCAAGCCATAGGGTCCTCTTTCTGACGGAGCATATTGCGAAGCTCAAGGTCCTCGATGGCTTTGAGTGCGCGTTCGTAGTCGGCATCCACTTCCTCTTCCGTCACCATTTCATCGCGGTAGAACTCCATGGCGAGGGCAAGTTCGTCGGTAGCAGTTCTGACCTCTTCATAGCCATCAAGCCATTTCTTGATGTCCTTAACGAGTTTCATCTGCTCCTGGGCACGCTCAGGGTCTTCCCAGAAATCGGGAGCCTGAGTGCGGAGGTCTTCCTCCTCAAATTCTACTTTCTTCTTTTCGATGTCGAGATAGCGGTAAAGCGCATCTGCTCGGTCTTGAATATCCTTTAATTGGTCTGCTGTGATCATATATTTATTTTTGTGTTTAGAGTTTTGTGTTTAGAGTTTAGTGTTTAGTGTGGAGTGATTAGTGTGCACCTCTAAACTCTAACCCCTAATCTCTAAACTTTAATCTCTAAACCCTAAACTCTAAACTTCATTCTTTATACATTTCCTCAATAACGTCTGCGTAGTTCTTGTAAATGACGCCACGACGGCTCTTGAGAGTATTTGTAAGCTCGCCAGACTCCATTGTGAACGGCTTGGTGAGAAGCGTGAATCTCTTCACCTGCTCATAGCCGGCAAGTCCCTGTTGAAGTGTGTTGATGCGCTCTGTGAGCATCTTGATAATCTTCGGGTTTGTGCAGAGGTCTTTGCGGCCGTCGAATGGGATGTTGTGCTCACGGGCGTATTCCTCAAGGAAGGAGTAGGCAGGAACGATGAGCGCGGATACGAACTTGCGCTGGTCGGCTATGATAACGATCTGCTCTACGTATTTATCCACAAGAAGTTTTGCCTCTACAGCCTGTGGAGCCACGTATTTACCGTTGGATGTCTTGAAGAGATCCTTTATTCGCTCTGTGATGTAAAGCTCGCCATCTTTCATATATCCGGCATCACCGGTATGGAAATAGCCGTCTTCGGTGAAGGCCTCTGCGTTGAGGTGGTCTCGCTTGTAATATCCCTTTGTGATTGTAGGACCTTTGAGAAGAATCTCGCTGTTCTCGCCAATCTTGATGTCGATGCCTTCTATCGGGCGGCCTATAGAGCCTATGGTGAATGGCTCGTCGCGATGGTCGCAGGATACGGTAGCAAGGCTCTCTGTGAGTCCGTAGCCGACAATCATATTAATACCGATGGAATGGACGAATACCTCCACTTCAGGAGATACGGTAGCACCGGCGGTAGGGAAGATGTTCGGCTTGAGAAGACCGAGTTCCTTACGGATAAGCGAGAGTACGGTCTTGTTTGCTATCTTGTATTTCAGGGCAAGTCCGATTGGCGGGCGCTTGCCGTTTGCACGATATTCTATGTTGTAGCGGGCACCTAGGTCGAGAGCTCCGAGAAGGAGTTTTCTCTGGAAAGGAGAGATCTTATCCATCTTTTCCTGTACGCCGGCATATACCTTTTCCCAGAAACGCGGAACGGCAGACATACAGGTAGGGTTGGTCTCGCGCATCGACTTCTGAATCTCACGAGGGTTGGTGTTGATGATAAGCGTAGCGCCTTCGTAGAGAGAGAGGAAGTCCCATCCGCGCTCGAAGATATGGGTGATGGGAAGGAAGGTGATGACGCGGTCGCTTTCCCCAACGGGCACGCATTTGTCGTTAGCCTTGATTGCCGCGTCATACTGACCGTATGTAAGCATTACACCCTTGCTGTCGCCTGAAGTGCCTGATGTGTAGAGAATGTTGGCAAGGTCCTCGTTGTTTGCCTGTTTCCAAAGGTTTTCCACTTCTGTCTGACGCGGATAGCCGTCAGCCATTTTGAGAAGGTCGGAGAAATATATGGATGTGGTGTCGTGGTTGGCACGTACAACCGATGGGTCATAGATGATGATGCGCTCAAGTGGCGGACAAAGAGCCTGAACGCGACGAGCCTTGTCGTATTGCTCCTGTTCGCCTACGAAGAGGATGCGTATTGAGGCATCGTTGATGACATACTGAATCTGCTCTTCGCTACTTGTTGCATAGAAAGGAATTGTAACTGCACGGATACCGAATGCTCCGAAGTCGGAACAGATGTACTGAAAGCAATTCTGGGAGAATACACCGATATTCTCCTGCACATGTACACCAAGATTAAGAAGGGCGTTGGAAACACGCTTAACCTTCTCGGCGAATCCTTTCCAGGATATTTCCTTCCAAGTTGCACCACCGAACTCACGGTAAACGAATACGGTTCTGTCACCGTATTTCTTTGCCTGTGCATAAGGAAGTTGAGAAAGATGGCATTTTGTAAGCATAATCCAGTTTGATGTTAATATTAAATGCAAAAATAATAAATTAAGTCGAAATAAGGAAATGATAAAGGCGTTTTTTTGTGTTTGAAGTGGAAAAAAGAGAGAAAACACTCTATTATGTGCAGATTTTTATGTAAGTTTGCAGTCTCAAAACAAGAAATTATGACAACAGAAGAACTTACTCAAGAAGCTGTTTCGCTTCTTCAGAGACTCATAGCAACGCCAAGCGTAAGTCGTGATGAAGGCAAGGCCGCCGACATTATGCAGGAGGCGATGGAATCATACGGTTTCACCCCGACGCGTGTCGGAAATAATCTTTGGATAAAGTCTGAGGATTGGTCGGATAACAGGCCTGCATTATTGCTCAATGCGCATATTGACACGGTGAAACCGGTAGCTTCATGGACTCGTGATCCTTTTGCCCCGACTATCGAGGGTGATACTCTGTATGGTCTTGGGAGTAATGACTGCGGCGGTGGACTCGTGTCGCTTCTTCAGGTTTTCAGAGAACTTGTGAACAGCAAAAAATCATTGCCTTATAACCTTGTCTATCTTGCTTCGTGCGAGGAGGAAGTGAGTGGTGTAAATGGTATCAGAAACGTTATCGGCAAGTTGCCTGAGATTGATGTCGCCATTGTTGGAGAGCCAACAGGAATGCAACCAGCCGTAGCAGAAAAGGGACTTATGGTAATCGACATGACGGCTCATGGAAAATCAGGTCATGCGGCTCGTGGAGAGGGTATCAATGCCATCTATGAGGCACTTGATGACATGTGCTGGATAAGAAACTATAAGTATCAGAAGGTGAGTGATTTCCTTGGTCCTACGGTTATGAATCTTACTGTGGTGAATAGCGGTACTCAGCATAACGTCATTCCTGATGAATGTAAGATGATTGTTGATGTACGTACAAATGAGAACTATGACAATGAGGAGGTATTCCGATTCATAGATGAGCATACGAAGAGCGACTGCAAGGCGCGTTCATATCATTTGCGTTCTTCAAAGATAAGTCTTGACCATCCGCTTGTGAAGCGTTGCGTGGCTATGGGTAAGAAGCCTTTTGGTTCGCCAACGCTGAGTGATCAGGCTCTCATGCCTTGGGAGTCATTCAAACTTGGTCCGGGAGAGTCTTCACGCTCTCATAGTGCCGATGAGTTTATAAGGATTTCAGAGATAAAGGATGCTATTGAGACGTATATCCATCTTATAGCAGACTAACTTAATAAGTGATAGCTTCCGCCCGCCATTGAGATGACGACACCATTCATCTCAAGCATGAAAAGGGCGGAATTTATCGTTCCTATAGGGAGATTTGTGCGGATAGCGATTTCGTTAACGTGCAAATCTCTTTCTTTTAATGCTTCAACGATAAGAGTCTCGTCTGGGGAGAATTCAGGGAACAACTCACGTTCTATTCCCTCGTTTTTGGCTTTTTTCAGAATGAGGTTACTATTCCAGTTCATTTCCGTTATGAAATCCTCTGCGGAAGTGATTAGTTGTGCCCCTTGTTTACGTATGAGATTATTGCAACCGGCGCTATATGGTGCATTTACAGCTCCCGGGAATGCAAAGACTTCTCGTGAGTAGCTGTTGGCAATATCGCAAGTGATGAGACCACCACCTTTTGCTGCGCTCTCAACGAGAATGGTAGCATCGCTCATTCCGGCTACTATTCTGTTGCGCTGAACGAAGTTGCGTTTCTCAGGTCGTGTGCCGTGTGGATATTCTGACAATAACCCGCCATGAGCAACCATCTCCTTTGCTGTGTTGCGATGTATGTTTGGATATATGGAATCAAGTCCGTGAGCAAGAACACCAACGGTATTCATTCCAACCTTTAAAGCATTCCGATGGGCTTGTATATCCACGCCATAGGCAAGTCCGCTGATTACAAGAACATCTGGGTTCGTTTCGTGTAAATCCTCGATGAAATGGCGGATTATGTCCTGTCCATAGACTGTACATTGACGTGTGCCTATGATGCTTATAACTTTTGCAGGATTGAGGTTTCCATTTCCGCAGAAATACAAAACAAGGGGAGCATCCTCACAATGGGTGAGGCGCTGAGGATAATTCTCATCACCGAAATGTAAAGCCTTTATGGAGTGTGCCTCGCAGAATTTCAGTTCCTGTTCTGCGAGGGCAAGGGCATCGTCAAGTCCGGAGAGCATCTGCTTCAAGTGAGGTGTTGCTTCTGGAATGGCATTTTCTATATGATGCCTGTTCTCGACTATTGCCGTAGCCGATCCAGCCTCTTGATATAGTTGCATCAACTGAAGAGGCGACATCTGAGGCTTCAGCATTGTCAGTGCTATTGCGTTGAGTATTTCCATGAGATTATTGAGGTGTTAGTGATTATTCTGAGTAGATGACTTGAATTAAAGTCTGACCAACCGCTTTCAAGGTGTTGATGTCAAGATGTTCCATGTCATCGTTGATTGTGTGCCATGTAGGACCGAAAGAACTCTGTCGGCAATCAGGATAGAAAGGAATGATATCAACTGTTGGAATGCCTGCTTCGTTTACAGGTATATGGTCGTCGGTTACGCCTCCACCAACTTCATTTGCAAACACGCTACTGAAACCTGCGTGACGGGCAGCAGACCATACCTTATCAACGATAGAAGCGGCATATCTAATCGAGTTTTGCTCTTGATAGATCTTTGCACCTTGTCCGCCAACCATGTCAAGGAGAATGCCAAACTGCGGTTTGTAGTTCTCTGGAAGGTTTTTTGCCCAATACTGAGCTCCGAGAGCCCATGTATTCTCACTATCCTCATTCTTTTCTGCCCATTGCGGGGTTCCATAGTCCTCAGCATCGAAGCATACAAGGTCAACGCCGATGGCAAGTGTTGTGTCATTCTGAAGAAGACGAGCCACTTCAAGCATTACTCCTACGCCAGAAGCACCATCGTTTGCTGCAAGGACAGGCTTGTGCCAGTTGGTAGAATCAGGGTCGTTGTCAGCCCATGGACGGCTATCCCAATGAGCGCAAATGAGAATTCGTCTCTCTGCCTGTGGGTTGAAATGAGCGATGATATTGGTAGAGTGGAGCTTTGTGCCATCCCAACCTGTGAGATCTGCTTTCTGTGTCTCTACTTCCAGACCGAATCCCTTGAATTTATTGATGATCCATTCCTCACAGAGGTCATGCGCCTTACTGTTCATCGTGCGTGGACCGAAGTCGCATTGTGCCTGACAATAAGCCATTGCAGAATCAGCAATGAAGGCTGGACCAACAGGATTGAGGACTTCCTCTACTTGCTTGTTGCTTTTACAAGAAGAGAAAAGAGCTGCAACTATGAGAAAACTAAGGAAAATGTATTTTCTGTTCATATATAAGTTTTTATTTTGCTTTCTGAATCTCATCCATTACACGAAGCCAGTTACCTCCCCATATCTTCGCAATATCGGTTTCGGAATAGCGACGACGAAGAAGCTGACGGGTAAACTGCTGGATATCTGAGGCATCACGCATTCCACGTACACCACCATCACCATCGAAATCTGTGCCGATTCCAACGTGGTCAATGCCCATAATGTCTATTGCATGTTCAAGATGCTTGATTCCATCGAGGATATCAGCTTCGCCTGTCTTTTGCAAGAATCCGTGGTAGAAGGTAGTATGCACGACACCGCCTTTTGCTGCTATTGCGCGTAACTGGTCGTCTGTGAGGTTGCGAGGATGATCACAAAGGATGCGGGAGTTTGAGTGAGAGCAGACAATTGGCTTCTCACTAATCTCAAGGGCATCATAGAAACTCTTCTCACCTGCATGGCTCATATCTACCATGATGCCAAGGCGGTTCATTTCCTTGATTACCTGTTCGCCAAACTCTGAAACGCCATTATGTGTATTGCAGCCACGGGCAGAGTCGCAGATATCGTTATCGCCATTATGGCAAAGTGTCATATATACTATGCCCCTATCCGCAAAATGCCTCAGTTTATCAAGGCTATGCTCAATGGCAAGACCATTCTCAATGCCGAGCATAATGCTCTTCTTACCTATCTGCTTATTGGCATAGAGATCTGCGGATGTTCTTGCTATGCCAAGATAGTCAGGTACTCGGGCAACAGTAGATTCTATGATGTCAAATATGGAATCTGCGTAGGTGGCAGGTGTAATAGACATCCTTCCCTTTGGGAAGGCTTGGTTAGGCTTTACATTCTCGTAGAACTCCTGACCTTCCTTTGGCTGTGGAAGATAAGCCACCATGATAGTAGCATCCTGACGACCATCCGTCATCTTATGGAGATCAACAAGGATGTGGCTGTCTCGCTTTGTGAAGTCAACACCCTCATGGAAGAACATTGGGGTGTCACAATGAGTGTCGAGAGTAAGGACGCGGGAATGTATTTCACCCACATTCTTATATTCCCTTGCAGAATCAACGAGCCATTTGAACAAGGGAAGTCCATTCTTACCAAGCCATTCAGGATGCCATTGCACACCCATCACGTTCTTGTATTCCGTACTTTCAATAGCCTCTATGATACCATCCTTTGAATGTGCTGTGGCACGGAAGAGAGAACCGGGATTATCAACAGCCTGATGATGGAAAGAGTTGACGTGGAGGGTGTTGGGTGATGGGTGTTGGGTGATGGTAGTTGGGAAATATATGCTATGAAGCATACTTCCTTCTTCTACGATAACCGAATGAGTAGCTTCTTCTCTATCTGCATCCTGTGAATGCTTGATTGTCGCCTGTGAACTTATATCCTGTGCAACGTGTCCTCCAAGAGCCATTGCGAGTGTCTGGATGCCTCGGCATATTCCCAACATAGGAATCTGTTTGTTGTATGCAAGGCGTGTGAGGATAAGCTCGGCAGCATCGCGTTCTCTGTTAATGTTGTGAAGCTTTGGCGAAGGCTCTTCTCCACACCATAACGGATTATAGTCGCCACCGCCAGTTAGCAGAATACCATCCACTTTCTCAAGGGTATCGGCAATGATTGCTGTATCGGCAATAGGTGGTATAATAACAGGAACGCCACCGGCGTTGATGATCTGCTTGTAATAGCGATCGCGCACCGTGGCGTCTATATCTGAATAGTTAGCCGTTATGCCAATGACAGGACGGTTCTCTGCTTCTGGAAAGTTCTCGTAAGCAGGACTTAAAAGTTCATCTAAGGAGAAGCTCATACTTCGTAATTATCAGGATGAAGAGAGTGGATTACTCTTCTGCACGAACTGGAATCTCACGCTTGATGCTCTGCTCCAATGAGATAAGAGTCTCTGTTGATACAACGCCGTGGATGCATTGCAACTGATTGTTGAGCAAATGCATCAACTGCTCGTTGTCACGAACATAGAGCTTTACGAGCATTGTGTAAGGACCAGTAGTGAAGTGGCATTCCACAATCTCTGGGATATTCATAAGCTGCTTGACTACATCCTTGTACATAGAGCCGCGCTCAAGTCGGATACCAACATAGGTGCAAGTGCTGTAACCAAGTGACTTCGGGTTTACGTCGAATCCGCTACCAGTTATCACACCGTCTTCAATAAGATGTTGTACGCGCTGGTGAATAGCTGCACGTGATACTCCACATTCTGCTGCCACGTCCTTGAAAGGGATACGGGCATTAAGAGCAAGGATACTCAGGATTTTCTTGTCAAGTTTGTCAATTTTTTCCATCTCGATTATTGAGTAATAAATTGGTTTTCCTATAATCTATCGTCATTGTTTGACTCATATTGTAAGCAAAATTACTCAATAAACCTGAATTATGCAACATTTTGACAGAAAAATTATAAAAAAGTGGTTATTTTGCTAACAAATTAACACTTTTTGCCATTTCGAGAGCCTTATTTTCGGCAGCTTCCATGATTTCACGCTCTCCAGGTCCCTTGTCGTTGATGCCACAGAGGTGCAGGATTCCGTGGATGATAACTCTGAACAGTTCTTCTTCGTATGTTTTTCCAAATAGTTCGGCGTTACTTTTCACAGTATCAAGACTAATCACGAGGTCACCATTTATGATATCATCTTCATCATAGTCGAAGGTGATGATATCTGTGTAATAATCATGGCCAAGATATTCGTTGTTGACTTCAAGAATCTTCTCGTCGTCAACAAACATATAACCGACCTCGCCAACCTTGCGGCCATAGGAAGCGGCTACCTGTTTAATCCAAGCAGAAGTATCGCGCTTGCGAATCTTCGGCATCTTTACGTTTTCTGAAGAATATGTAATCATATTGTTAATTACGAATTACAAATTACGAATTATCTGCATTCCTGCTTATTTAGGCAAGGACGGCCTGAAAGGCCAGAAGCTAATAGCCCAGAGCATCGCTTTGGGTATGTGGTGTGTGGGGCAATCGCCCTGAAAGGGCAAAAGCATTAAGGCGACAGATAAGCTTTTGCCCTTTCAGGGCGAGTTTATCCAAATCTTTATCCTCAGGGCGATGCCCTGAGCTTGGTGCTCATTGGCCTTTCAGGCCGTTCTGCGCTTAGTGCTCTTCACTTGCGAAACCTAATGCCAGAGTTCTTATTGCTCTTTGGCAGGAACTGACTAACATCTTTCCCGAACATCTTCAATGTCCTTATCATACTTGATGAAAGGGCAGAAAGTTCTGGACGAGAGTAGAAGAGGATTGTATCCAAACCATCGCTGAGCAGTTTGTTGAAGTCTGCCTGATCACGCTCGTATTCAAAGTCCTTGATTGAACGGACGCCCTTCACGATAGCCACAGCGTTATGTCGCTTGGCAAGATCAACGGTTAGGTCGGAATAGGCTTCCACAACAACACGTGGATCATTCTCGTAAACCTTCCTTATCTGAGTTACGCGCGCCTCAATCTCCGGACTCAGGAAACTGTCTTTCGTTTCCTTGTCAGGATTGTAGCCGATACCGATGACAATCTTATCGAATATCTTCAGGGCTCGCTCCACTATGTCTGCGTGACCGATAGTGAAAGGATTGAATGTGCCGGTGAAAAGTGCTGTCTTCATATCTTAATCAAAGAATGATGGACTAATGATGTTACTGTTGGTGCGATACATATCCCTGCCAAGATGGTTGTAGGCAAGTTCGGTGACCATTCGGCCTCTTGACGTTCTCTTGAGGAAACCTTCCATGATGAGGTAAGGCTCATATACATCCTCTATGGTTCCTGCATCCTCACCAATAGCTGTGGCGATAGTTCCGATACCCACAGGACCGCCTTTGAACTTGTCGATGATGGTGGTGAGAATCTTGTTGTCGATATCATCAAGACCGTATTCATCGATGTTAAGGGCTGTGAGAGCCACCTTTGCTATCTTTGTGTCAATATTGCCGTTGCCTTTTACCTGAGCGAAATCACGCACACGACGGAGAAGGCCGTTTGCGATACGAGGCGTTCCTCTTGAACGGCGTGAGATCTCGTCTGCCGCCTCGTCTTCTATTGGCATTCCGAGCAGTCGGGCAGAGCGCTTTATGATGTGCGAAAGCGTTTCGGGGTCGTAATATTCAAGGTGCATATTGATGCCGAAACGGGCACGCAGAGGAGCTGTGAGGAGTCCGCTGCGGGTAGTGGCGCCAATTAGCGTGAACGGATTGAGGTCTATCTGGATTGATCGGGCTGACGGTCCCTTATCTATCATGATATCAATGCGATAGTCCTCCATTGCCGAGTAAAGGTATTCCTCCACTACAGGTGAAAGACGGTGTATCTCGTCGATGAAGAGCACATCGTTCGTCTCAAGGGAGGTGAGGATGCCTGCAAGGTCGCCCGGCTTGTCGAGCACAGGGCCAGAGGTGAGCTTGAACCCCACGCCCAGTTCGTTGGCAATAATGTTGCTGAGAGTGGTCTTTCCAAGTCCAGGAGGACCGTGGAGTAGGGTATGGTCGAGAGGTTCTCCACGGAACTTTGCAGCTTCCACAAAGACCTGTAGATTCTCCACCACGCTCTTCTGTCCGCTGAAATCCTCGAATTGCAGCGGGCGTAGTGCTTTCTCAAACTCCTTCTCGGAACTGGAAACGCGTTCTTCGTGTATGTTGAAGTCTTCTGTCATGAGGGGCAAAGTTACTCATTTTTCTTGAATAGGCAAAAAATATGAGCATATAATTCTCGTTTTTCGGCTATTTATATTATTTTTGTAGCGGAAAAGAATTTACTCACCCGTAATACGTTCTGAAATGGACATTTTAAAGGCTACTCTTGATTTCGTCTGCAAGCACGCAAATGATGATGTAAGGAAACTCGCGCTCTCGGCAAAGAGAGCGGAGGGGCTTGACCTGTCGTTTGCCCTTGATCAGATTGCTGGCAGACAGAAGGCGAAGACCAAGCTTCCTTCATGGCTTGCTATTGCCGAAAAAGCCAATGGCGAGAGTGCGGATGAGGCTCACTTCCTTGTTTTCCCTCCTCATATCTCTATGGAACAATGCTCATCTGAGCAAACGGCACGCTACAAGAAGCGTGTGCTCAATCGCCTTCTCGCTAATATTCTCGACCAAGGATGGTCGAGAAATGCCCATTTCATCGATATAACCGGCGGCTTTGGCGTGGATTTCTCCTATCTTGCGCAAGGCTTTGCTGAGGCCACCTACGTGGAGCGTCAGGAGCATCTATGCGAGATTGCAAGGCGTAACTTCCCGTTGCTTGGCTTGCCTCATGCTAATATTATTTGCAAAGAGCTTGAAAGCCCCTTCGAGCTCCAAGTCTTGGGGACCGACCAGCAAGGGATTGTGGTTTTCATAGATCCTGCCCGTCGTGATACTAACGGCAACAGAACATACGCCATAGGCGATTGCACCCCCAATATCCTCGGTTTCATCGGCGAATTGCTGAACAGAACGGCTGTTGTGATGGTTAAGCTATCGCCTATGCTCGACTGGCATCAGACGGTAGAGGACATAAACCGCGCCTCTGGTTCGGGAAATGCCGTTAGAGAGGTTCATATCGTATCCACTCAAAATGAGTGCAAGGAACTATTGCTCGTGCTTTCTGAGAGAAACGAGAGTGCTCTTGAGGTATATTGTGTTAATGATGACGAGGTGTTTGTCTTTACTCCGGGCAAGGCAAATGCCCCTATCTCTGAATCAAGGAGCACGGAAAGGCTCTTTGTGCCTAATGCCTCTGTTATGAAAGCCGGTTGTTTCTCGGAAGTGGAGAACCGTTTCGGCATTAGGCAGATAGCCCGTAACTCTCATCTCTTTGTCGGGGGGGCGGATGTTAAGGGTTTCCCCGGTCGTGTGTTTAACATCCTGTGTGTCACGACAATGAACAAGAAGGAACTGAAGACTGCCCTTGCCGGAATTGATAAGGCTAACATTTCTGTCCGCAACTTCCCCCTTTCGCCTGAGCAGCTTCGTAAACGCCTTAAAATCAAGGATGGTGGTGACATTTATCTCTTCGCCACCACAACAGATGAAGAAGAACACGTTATTTATGTTACTGGAAAGGATTCCGCGTAGCGCCTGAGCTTTGCGAAGAAATTCTCCGCTTGTGCGGAGGGATCAGAAAGTAAATTAGGAGAAAATTAAATCAGTAAATTATATTCAGTAAATTTTTCAGATAAATCAGATAAATCCGTTTCCTTTATTATTTTTTTTGAACACAGATAGCACAGATTTTACGGATTTTTTCGCAAGGCTCAACAAGCTACGCAAGTTCGTCAATTCTGTGTTTTCCGTGTTCATAAAAATATAATTAACTGATTCTAATTTACTGGTTTAATTTATTTTCTAAAAACATCGCGCAAGCGAGAGAATCCCTTTAATCCCCCAAATCTGTGGTTAATAAAAACGGAAACGGATTTATCTGATTTATCTGAAAAAAAATTAATGCGACATTAATGTGTTATTTGTGAAAATTAATGTTATCTCGCGGAGCGAAACGTATAATATCCCGTTAATGTCACATTAATATCGCATTAATTTTCTGTATAAAATTTTCTGGTCATCGTCGATAATTTTTTGTTCCGAAAAAAAACGAGCGGAGCGAGAAAAAGAATTTACAGGTTTAATTTTCTCCTAATTTGCTTTCCAAGAAACTCCGCTCTATGTCCGAAGTAATTACCATTAAAATACTATTAAATTACAATTAATTTACCATTAAAATACCATAGTTAATGGTAATATTATGGTATTATTATGGTAATATAATGGTATTATAATGGTATTATCATCGGAGGAAAAGCGTTGTTAAGAGGGAATTTCAACGAGGGGAAAAACATGTAGAATCAAGAGGAAAAACTATTTTTTGCATAAATATTTGGAAAAATCGGAAATTTTGTGTATTTTTGCATTCGAATATTGTGTAAACGACAATTAGTCTGTAAACTAATAAACTATAAATTATATGAGAAAGTATTTACTTCTTCTATTCTTCACCCTTTTCTCATTCTCTGCAATTCATGCGGAGATAACATGGAATCTGTCTGAAGACGGTACGTTGACCATATCAGGAACTGGCGATATACCTGGTTCTGGAGGTGCTCCCTGGTATTCTAGAAGTTATGAAATCAAGAAAGTTATAATCAAAGATGGTGTAACGAATATTGGAAATAATGCTTTCTTTGACTATCCGGCTCTTACCTCAGTCGAAATTCCTAACTCTGTAACGAGTATTGGAGAAAGTGCTTTTTTTCAGTGTATGAGGCTCACCTCAGTAACAATTGGAAATTCTCTGACGAGAATTGGGAAACGTGCTTTCGAGAATTGCACCGCCCTCCTCTCTGTTGAATTTCCGAACTCTTTAACGAATATAGAAGAGCTTGCTTTCGAAAATTGCTTTGTTCTCACCTCTATCACGATTCCCAATTCTGTAACGAGTATTGGAAATAATGCTTTCGTTAATTGCGTTAATCTCAAATCATTCACTTTTAAGGGAAGTACCCCTCCTGAACTTGCGATTAATTCCATATTTACTACTGGTATTAAAATCCCCGTATATGTTCCTGCTAATAGCATAGAGGTATATAAGGATGCATTGGGGGACAATTATGATGTCCAGGCAAATCCGAAGCAGTTATTCCTGACTGGCAACAACTTTTATCTCCAAGATTCGCAGATTGATGGTGCTGATGTTTCCTTTACCCGAGATTTCTCTACGAACTGGGAGGCAATATATCTTCCATTCTCTCTGAAATACGAGGATTGGAAGGATGATTTCGAAGTTGCTCGTATAAATGGTATTCACCAGTATGACAAAAATGATGATGGCAGAATAGACAA
>Ga0310695_10000274_pt1 | contig 137591 bp, 122 predicted proteins | sample RumenRJG_04DNA_FD_203882 | JGI IMG/M metagenome (GOLD analysis project Ga0310695, IMG submission 203882) | Bovine rumen microbial communities from Lethbridge, Alberta, Canada - RJG_04 (v2) (version 2) | ecosystem: Host-associated > Mammals > Digestive system > Stomach > Rumen | place: Canada...
GACTTGGTGGGCCGTTACCTCACCAACTATCTAATCGGACGCGAACTCACCCTTCACCGGATTGCTCCTTTGACCCCTGTACCATGCAGTACTGTGGTCTCATGCGGTATTAGTACAACTTTCGCTGTGTTATCCCCCTGTGAAGGACAGATTGTTCACGCGTTACTCACCCGTCCGCCGCTAAAACATACATCTTCACTTCCATCCGAAAACTTCAGTTCCGTCGCATGTCTCCGCTCGACTTGCATGTGTTAGGCACGCCGCCAGCGTTCGTCCTGAGCCAGGATCAAACTCTTCCGTTTAATCCTTCACATCTTTCGATGTTCAACTCTTTGGAATCTTCGCTGATCTTTCCTTCTTGCGCGTTTCTCTCTTCTGTATCGTTTTCAAGGTTCGCTTCGCTCGCTTCGCGGTTTCCCGCAGGCGAGCTTGACTAATATACCAAAGCCTCCCCCCTTTGTCAAGCACTTTTTTACTGTTTTTTGCAAAAAAAATCGGTGCCTCCGTTTTTCCGGAAACGCCGCCCTTTTGCAGACCCGGATTTGCCGGCTCACCGGGAGGCCGGATATCCCTTATCATGAAAAAGCAGCCCCGTGAAATCCGGGCGTATCAGCAGCCGGGAACAGAGGTGCTTCTGATTTGACGGTTGATTTCCCGGCTTTCCTATCGTACAATAGGAACGGAAAAGATCTGCCTGCCGAAAACAGTATATTGCCGGAGATGCATGGTCTTTTGAATACTCTGCGTGACGCAGACCGCAGGAGGAATGATCTGTCAGTGTCTGACAAACAGAAGAAAAGTAAAAATGCCCGTCCGGAAAGCATATACATCAACCGGGAGTTGAGCTGGCTTGCCTTCAACCGGCGTGTCCTGCTGGAAGCCGCCGATCTGAGCGTTCCGCTTCTTGAGCGTCTCAAGTTCCTGATGATTTATCAGTCCAACCTGGAAGAATTCTTCCGGGTACGTATCGGAATACTCTCCCATCGCGCCCTGCTGACTCCGGATACACCGGATCCCCTGACCGGTATGCTTCCCGAAACGCAGATCGCTGACGTCCTGCGTATCACGCAGGAGCAGCAGGTCCTGCTGGAGAATATCTGGAAATCCATCAGGGCGGAACTCCTCGCCGACAGGATCGATGTCCTGGATTTCAGGAAAATCAGCAAAGTCGATGAGCTGATGAGCAAGAAACTCTTTGGGGACATCCGCGACATGCTTTCTCCGATGATCATCGAGGCGGATCAGCCGCTCCCGTTCCTCTGGGGCGGAGAACCCCATATCATCGCTTTCCTCGGACGCGGAACGGAAATGAAACTGTGTATCATCCCGCTCGCCCGTGTTCCGGCATATCAGAGTTTCGAGATCGACGGCTGCCAGAAGATCGTACTGACCGCACAGCTGGTCCGCCATTTCCTTCCGCTTCTCCTGAAAAAGGAAAACATCCTCCAGTCTGCTGTGGTGGATGTGACCCGGAACGCCGACGTGTTCCTGACCAAGGATGAGATCCAGGCGGATGATGACCTGCGTGACAAAATGTCAGGCATGCTGAGCAAACGAAAAAGGGAAATGCCCGTACGTGCCCGGATCTACGGAAAGCTGACCGATCCGTGCCGTGCCCTGCTGATCAAAAAACTGCACATTCCTGATAACCGCGTGTTTACCCAGAACGTTCCTTTTGATCTGTCCTTCCGTTCCTGCATCGGCGGTCCTGCTTCCTTCCGCTATCCCGACCGGCGTCCGGCCCGCGATATCGGCCTGAAAAAGGGTGAATATTTCCAGTATATCGAAGATCACGACCTGTTGCTGAGCTTTCCCTTCCAGAGCATGCTTTCTTTCGTGGATCTCATCTATGAAGCTGCCGATGATCCGGAGGTTCGTTCCATCAAGATCACGCTCTACCGCATGTCCGGCAGCAGCAAGATTGCCGCTGCCCTTGCCTATGCCGCTGACCGCGGCAAGGATGTTGTGTGTCTTCTGGAACTGCGCGCCCGCTTCGATGAACAGAACAACATCGACTACTCCGAAATGCTCGAGGATGTGGGCTGTCATGTGATCTATGGTCTTCCGGATTACAAGGTCCACAGCAAGCTGTGTGTGATCACCCGGGAGCGGAACGGGGTCATCAGCCGGATCACCCAGGTCGGCACCGGTAACTATAATGAGGTGACAGGTGAACAGTATACCGACCTTTTCCTCATCACAGCCCGTGAACAGGCGGGACTCGATGCGGAAGAAGCGTTTGAAGCGCTTTCCGCCGGTGAGATCCCGCCGGAAGCAAAGGAACTGTGGATCGCTCCGCTGAGTTTCAAGAGCCGTGTGCTGGAGATGCTGGATCGGGAACTTGATAAGGGTGAAAACGGCCGTGTCGCCATCAAGATCAATTCCCTGAACAGCCGCGAAGTGATGGAAAAGCTGATCGAATGCTCTCAGGCCGGTGTCCGGGTGGAATTGTTCATCCGCGGGATCTGTTCCCTGCGGCCGGGTGTTCCCGGGCTGACGGAGAACATCTCCGTTTCTAGTGTGATCGGCCGCTGGCTGGAGCATTCGCGGATCTACAGCTTCGGCGAAGGTGAAGATCAGCGCCTTTTCATCGGTTCGGGCGACCTGCTCAACCGGAACCTGGAACGCCGTGTGGAAGCTTTCATTGAAGCGGTCACCCCGGATACCAGGGAACAGCTGAATGAGATCCTCGACGCGCTGCGGGCGGACCGGGAAAAATCCTGGCAGATGCAGCCCGACGGTGTCTATATCCGTGAAGATAACGGCGGAGAGACGTCCTCCCAGGAAGCCCTTTACCGTTATTTCAGTACCCGGAAAGTATCTCTGGAAGAGGCTGAACCTGCCCCGCTCCCGGGATCTGTGCCGGAAGTTCCCGAATCCCCCCGCCGGGGCGGTCTCCGTGACTGGCTGCGCCGGCTGATCAGGTAATCGTAAGGAGGTCTGGAGCCATGTCTGAATCTTTCAACATTTGTCTCGATGTGGGCGGTACCAAAGTGCTCGGCGCGATCTTCAACGAAAAGGACGAGATCATCTATCGCCTGAAAAAGCGCTCCAAAAGCAGCGGTGAAGGTTCTGCCGATGTTGAGAAGGTCATCATCAGCGTTGTTGAGGAAATGATCGCCGAATCCGGTATCGACCGGAGCAAGTTGAACGCCATTGCTTCCTGCGCGCCGGGCGTGATCGACCAGGATCGGGGCGTGGTGCTCTTTACACCGAACCTGCCCTGGCGCGACTATGACATGGCGTCCTCCATGCGCAAGAAATTCGGCGTCCCGTTCTATGTCGGCAACGACGTGAACCTTGGCGTCCTGGGTGAGTATCATTTCGGCGCCGGCCGCGGTTATAAAAACATCGTGGGATTCTTTGTCGGCACCGGCATGGGAGGCGGCCTGGTCCTCAACGGGTCCCTCTACACCGGAAACCGGTTCAAAGCCGCCGAATACGGCCACATGGTCCTGGATCCGGAAGGTCCCCTGTGCAACTGCGGCCAGCGCGGCTGCCTCGAGGCTTTCTCCAGCAAGCAGGGCATGAGCGCCTATATCCGCCAACAGGCTGCCCGCGGCCGGGAAACGATGATGGCCGAAGCAGTCCAGGAAGGCGTTTTCCGTTCCAAAAAGCTCAAAAAAGCGCTGGAAGCCGGCGACAGGGTTGCGATGGAAGCCGTGGACCGTGCCTGTCACTGGCTGGCGGTTGCCGCAGGAAACATGATCAATATCTTCTCCCCGGACCTGGTCCTGCTGGGCGGCGGTGTGATCGAGGCCGTGGGGAATCTGTTCCTGGAAAAAATCCTTGCGGAAGTTGACCGGTACTGTATGCCGCTGATCCGTTCCACCGTGGATATCAAAATCGCCGATCTCGGTGACGATTCCATCCTCTACGGGGATCTGGCCATGATCAAAGGGCTGTGATACGCCCCTTTCGTCATAAAAAATGGAATCCTCTGCGGAGGATTCCATTTTTTACGGGCCTGTCTTCGTCATGTTCCGGATTTTCCATTGTCCGTTTTCCCGGGTCAGCTGCACCCGGTAGGACGCTTCAGGCCATTCCGGCGGATAGACAGCCCCGTCGCCTCGGGCTGCGATCACCTCGTCTGCCTTCAGGCCTTTTACCCGGCCGTCGATCCGCGGGATCCGTTCCGTGATCTCCAGCCTCACGCTGTTCTCCCAGGGCCAGATCCAGAAGAAACCCATCTCCAGCCGGTGGTCGATACCGCGGATGTTGTAGTCCGCATAGGGAGAAGCTGCCTGGTCTGTGGCGGTGATCAGCTCGTCCGCGTTGAGGCAGTCCTGCTGGAAAAACTTTTCCAGGTCGCTTCGCTGTTCCGTGACGCCCATCGTATACTTTGCCCGGGTCGCCATACCGTCCTTCAGCACGATCTGGATATTGCTCAGATTCATGGTGTAGTAAAAAACGGTGATCATCAGTCCGAGAACCAGGCAGATCACCAGCAGCCTGCCGGCAATGTACCAGATTCCCCGTCGAAGATACTTCATGATCCTTTTCCCTCAGTGCCGGCATTCGGTTCCGGCCGTTCTGTCGGTTTGTTCGGAATCCGCGGCTTTCAGAGCAGTTTGATCAGCATGGTGTTCTGCTCGTCCATCTCCACGACGACCAGTCCATCCTTCTCCAGCTGTTTCATGATATCCGAAAAGCGTTTGAAGCCGATCGCCCGTTCGTTGAAATCCGGATATGCGGTGATGATGTCCGCTTTCAGGATGGAAGGATTCACGCGTTCAAACCCGCCGTCCTTGTACGCTTTGATCTGGGCGGCAAAAGCTTCCTTCCAGTTGTCGCGCGTCAGCTGCGGAATGGCGTCCGCGTTGTCGCCGCTGTTGTTCAGGCCCACCATCACGTCAAAATTGTCGTTGTGCACCCGCAGGTCGCCGAACCGTGAAGCCAGCTTCATCAGCAGCTTGTAGAACGTTGCGCATCCGTAAGCTTTCTCGTTGAAATCCGGGCGAAGGCGCAGCAGGGTGCCTTTCAGTTCGCTGGCGTAGATCTCGTCCCGGTCCGTCTGCTCTTCCAGGACAGTCGTCAGCAGCTTGTTCAGCTCGCTCTCATCCGCCATCTCTTCATTGGTATAGCTGGATTTCTGTTTGCTGCGCGCTTTTTCCACATTGCGTTTGCCGACGCTTTCCAGGAACTGGAACTCATTGCAGGCATTGATGAAGATATTGCTGGCGGCCTCGCTGCGGCTGATTCCCAGCACGAATTTCCCCATGCTTTTCAGGCGGCCTACCAGCGGCACATAGTCGCTGTCACCGGATACGATGCAGAAGCTGTCGATCAGCTCGTTTTCGTACGCGACCTGGAGCGCGTCGATCACCAGCTGGATGTCCGCGTTGTTCTTCTGGCTGATCCCGTACCGGAGGCTTGGCACCACCGTAAAGGTATTGCTCAGCAGGACCTCCTTCAGGTCGTCAAATTTATCCGTATATCCGTAAACCTTCCCCAGCAGGATATCGCCGCGGATCTTTACTTTCTCCAGGATGCTCTTCAGCGTTGCCACTTTGGCGCCGCAATTTTCCAGGTCTACAAAAACCGCAAATTTACTCAGATAAAAAACCCTCTTCCGTGTATACTGGACATTCCTGTGGCTGTCCGCCTGCCAAGTATACCATCAAACAACGTTTTTTGCCACTCCGATTCTTTACAAAGCAGGCGGTTGCCTGTAAAATAACATGGATAGTGTAAATAACAAATAGAAGGAGGCTCCGGTCATGGCCCCGATTCTTTCCGCATGCCTTGTCATGAACCGCTGCGGGGACGAGATTGATGTCGCCCTTCGCTGCATTCAGAATGCGGATCTGGAAGTCTCCGTCTTCCTTTGTGACAATTCGCCTGAGGAGCTGACGGCCGAGCGGCTGAAATGGGCTTTCCCCGGGGTGGTGGTCCTTCCGCAGGATAAGGGCACAGGCCTCACCCGTGCATATAACGCCGTCCTGCCGCATCTGCAGAGCAAATACCACCTGATGATGGATCCGGGGATTTCTTTCCATCCGTCCCTGCTTCGCCGGATGATCTCCTATATGGAAATGCACCCCAATATTGCGATTCTCTCACCCCGTTTTTTCACCGAGCAGGGGGAAGAAATCTTCTTCCCGAGGCGCCGGCTTTCCATCCGCCACCTGCTGGGCACCGCGCTGTCCGGTTTCGGCGGCATCTTCCTTCGCTGGCAGCAGGATTACACCCTGGAGAACCGCGATGTGGAAATGCCCGTTCCTGTGGACTCCGCTCCTGTATCCTTCATGCTGATCCGGACAGAGATCTTCCGGAACCTGGATGGGTTTGATCCGCATTTCGCCCGGACACAGGAGGATGCGGATCTGTGCCGCAGGATTCTGGATGCCCGCCTTGGTAGTGTGGTCTACCATCCGGATATGCAGGTACTGTGCCGGGTTGCGGAAGATACAGGCCTTTTGTTTTCGAACCGGAGGCACCGCTGCAGGACCGTGCTCCGCTACTTTATAAAATGGGGGATCACCTGGTGATCCCCCATTCTTAATGTCTTTTTCCGGTGTTACAGGTCCGTTTTGGTGACCGGCTGCGGATCCGTTCCCAGCAGCCTTTCCAGGACCCCTCTGGAGGCGTATTCTCCGTATGCCTCGCCGGACGGCGGAACATATCCGATGGATTTCTGGTAATCCTCCATTGCCTTGACGGTCATGGCTCCGTAAACGCCGTCAATTTTCTGGGGGTCAAATCCGTTCTTCCGGAGCATCTGCTGCACCATGCGCACCCGCAGCCCCTGGTCTCCCTTCTGCAGGGGCATGTAGGGATCGTAATACGGCGCGTCTTTGGCAAACAGTTTCCGGTACATCGACGGCGTGATGTGGTTCCGCTCCCGCTGGCGGATCGCTTCGTAGAAAAAGCTTACCGCGATCTGGGTCTGGTCGCCGTAGCTTCCGTCCACCGCCCCGACCGGATAACCCAGGTCACGCAGCTGCTGCTGGATCTTCCGGACGGTCCGTCCGCTGGCGCCTTTGTAGATATTCCCGTCATCCTGCTGGGAGGAGCTCCCGCCGCCTTGCGGGGCCGCGGTCGGGACAAGCGTCGTCCGGGGCGCGGCAGTCGGCACGGCGGTCGGCGCCGGCGTAACGGTTTCCAGCTGCATCGCGTCGTTCATGATCGTTTCCAGCACCCAGGGATTCTGTTCCGTGGTGTCGTATCTGTACAGCCGGTCGTCTGCCATGCAGGCCGCGGTCGTTTCCAGTCCCGAGGCCGGGAAAGGCTTGGATTCACCGCTCTTCAGGCTGATGGAAACAATGCTCCTGTCCGCCGCGGTCAGCGTCAGCGCTTCGGCGGTCACACTCAGGTAAATCGGTTCCGGAACGCTCATTCCCGTCAGAGACGCGGGCGCCCGTCCGATAGCTTCCTGGTCCTTGCCCGGCATTGCCTTCTGCATCAGGACATATCCGTTGTCCCCCTTGTTGACCCAGTACAGGATCAGCCCGTCCGTCACCGCGGCGGCAGCCCTTTCCGAGTAGACAACTTCACCGACGGACAGCTTTCCTTCTTCCAGGAGGATGGTTTTGTCCGTCTGGGACGCAATCGCCTCTTCCGTTGCGTTGGCAGTCAGGATTGAATATCCGCTTCCGTCCTTTTTCACGGCGACAATCTGGCCGTCCCGTGTCAGGCCTGTCACTTCCGTTTCCGTCATATTGAGGATATCCTTCATGGGAACGGAAAGCTTCCGGGTAATTCCATCCGTGCACTTGAGGAACAGTGCGTTCTCTTCACCGATCCATGCGGTAACCTTCCCGTCGGTCTTCGCGGGATCCGCGCAGGCGCCTGCACAAAGCGTCAGTGCGAAAATGGCAGCAATCAGAATTGTCAGTCGTTTCAAAGGATTTTCCCCCCGTTTCTTTCTTCCGGGCAAACGCCCGTCATCTAATTAGACGAATGAGCAGAGCCTTTTTATTCCCATCCGGGTGATTTTTTTGCGGAGGCTCATGATTCCTTCATTTCAAAGGTTTCTGTGAGGATCAGGTGATCCGCGTATCCCGTGGAGATCTCGAACTCCCCGGGTTCGGAAACCTGCCGTCCGTTCATATCATAAAAACGCAGTTGCTCTTCCCGTACGATAAACGCCACGTCCGCGGTTTCGCCCGGATTCAGGAATACCTTCCGGTAGTCAATCAGCTGCTGGACCGGCCGGACCACGGAGGCTGCCCGGTCCCGGAGATACAGCTGGACTGCTTCCTTTCCCGGCACCTTTCCGGAATTGCGCACGGTCACCGTGACCTTTATCGTTTCCTCTTTCGTGATGGTATCCCGGTCCAGCGTCAGCTTTTCATATTCAAACGTGGTATAGCTCAGCCCGTAGCCGAAGGAGTACAGCGGCAGGTTCGGCATGTCCAGGTAGCAGCTGGTAAACGGCACCGCCCGGCTGTCCGGCGGCGGCTTCGGGCGTCCGGTGTTCATGCGGTTGTAGGGCATCGGGTACTGGCCGACGCTCCGGGGCATTCCCGCCGACAGTTTCCCGCACGGGTTTGCTTCTCCCCACAGCAGGCGTGCCGCGGCATTCCCCGCCTCGGTGCCCGGATACCACATCTCCAGGATCGCGGGCGCTTTCTCCGCCAGGTCGGCAAGTACCAGCGGCCTCCCGTTGAAGAGGAGCACCGCCGTGTTCGGGTTGGCCTCCAGGACCTTCTGCGCGAGTTCCGCCTGCGGCCCCGGGAGGTCCAGTTCCGCCCGGCTTCTTCCCTCGCCGCTGTAGTTTTCCGGTTCGCCCAGCGCCAGGATCACTGCGTCGGCGCGTGCTGCGGCTTCCGCCGCTTTCCGGATGCCGCTGCGGTCGGTGTCCCCGAATTCAGCGCCGCATCCTTTTTCAGTAATCAGCTCCGCGTCAGGCAGCAATGCCCGGATTCCTTCCGGAAGGGTCACGGTATACCGTTCGGCGCCCGGCCTGGACCAGAATCCGTTCAGCCGGGTTTCTTCCGCAAAGGGGCCGATCAGCGCGATGCGTTTTACATCCTTCCGGAAAGGAAGGATGCCGTCGTTCTTCAGCAGTACGGCGGTCTCTTCCGCCGCCCTGCGGGCGGTTTCCCTGTGCGCGGCGCAGAGATACAGCTTCCCTTCCGCTTCCTCGTCCGCCCCGTGGTACGGGTTCTCAAACAGCCCCAGTTCGTTTTTCAGCCGGAGCACCCGCATCACGGCCGCGTCCAGCGCTTCCATGGAGACCGTGCCTTCCCGCACCAGGTCTGCCAGGTGGAGGTAATAGGCATTCTGCACCATGTCGATATCGCACCCCGCGTCCATGGCCAGCCGGACCGCGTCCTTCAGGTCCCTGGCCACGCCGTGGGTCACCAGTTCGCCGACCGCGTCGTAGTCGCTGATCACCACGCCGTCGAAGCCCCATTCCCCCCGGAGGATATCGTTCATCAGGTATTTGTTGGCGACGGAAGGAACGCCGTTCAGGGCATTGAAGGAGGGCATGATCAGCCGCGCTCCGGCGTCCAGGCACGCCTTGTATGCCGGCAGGTAGGTTTCCCGCAGCATCCGTTCGGAAACATCCACCGTATTGTAATCCCGTCCTGCCTCCCCCGCGCCGTATGCCGCGTAATGCTTTACGCAGCATGCCACGTTCCCGGGGTCGGACAGGTCGTCTCCCTGTGTGACGCGCACCAGGGCGGCTCCCATCCGGCTGTTGATCAGGGGCTCCTCCGAATTTGTCTCCAGGATACGCCCCCACCGTGCGTCCCGGGCGGTGTCCACCATCGGGTTGAACGTCACATGCACGCCGCATGCCGCTGCTTCCTTCCGGGCGACATCTGCGCATTCCGCCATCAGGCCGTCGTCAAAGGAGCATCCCATTGCCAGCGGAATCGGATAGGTTGTCCGCAGTCCGTGGATCACGTCAAGCATCAGCAGCAGCGGGATCTTTTTCGGATCCGCCGCAAGGTGCATATCCTGCAGCGCCTTTGCCTGCTTCGCGTCCTCAAAGGTCAGTACGCTGCCCATGACCCGGCACAGATCCTCCGCCGGCAGCAGCGCTCCGTCCGGGCCCGTGATCTCCATTTCATTGGCGATAAACTGCCCTGCGTTGCACTGTACCAGCTGGCCGGCTTTTTCTTCAAGCGTCATACTGTCCAGCAGTTCTTTCAATGCCTGTTCCGTCATGCGATGATCCTCCCCGGTGGAAAAATAGCGGTTGTTTCTGTAATTCTTCACGCAGGTATAAAACCCTTTTTACGCAGTCCCGGCGAACAATACCGTCAGGCATGCCTTCCGGGAGGGGGTTGGTTCCCGGGCAGGCAGACGAAGTCCCCCGGCAGAACTCCGCCGGGGGAACTTCCTCTGCCGTTCCTGTCGGGTCATGTTTCAAGCAGGTGGGAGCATTCGCTGCGGAAGGAGATGAACGCGTCGTCTCCGACCTGGAATGTTTTCCTGCCGATCGGGCAGTTGTCCGCGATCTTCACAAGCGTATCCCCGACGCGGACATGGTAGTTCTGGTAGGATCCCATAAAACAGCTGAGTTCCACCTTGCAGGGGATCTGGCCCCGGTCCGCGATCTCGATCGCTTCCGGCCGGAGCACGATCTCCGCTTCGCCGTTTTTCTCCGTTTCGGAGCGGACCTTCACAGGATGCCCGTACACCGTGGCCAGTACGTCTTCCCCTTCCCTTCCCGTCACCGTGCACGGCAGGAAATTGCATTCGCCGATGAAATCCGCGACAAACTCGCTGTTCGGATGGTAATAAATCTCGGTGGGCGAACCCATCTGGGCGATCACGCCGTTCTTCATCAGGATGATATTGTCGGAGATCGCCATGGCTTCACTCTGGTCGTGGGTCACATAGATCGCGGTAATCCCGAGTGCCTGCTGGATCCGCCGGATTTCCGTACGCATCTGGACGCGCAGCTTCGCGTCCAGGTTGCTCAGCGGTTCATCAAAGAGCAGTACACCCGGTTCAACAACCAGCGCGCGGGCAAGCGCGACGCGCTGCTGCTGGCCGCCGGACAGCTGGTTCGTCATCCGCTGTTCCATATCGGACAGTTCCACCAGTTTCAGGATATTCGTTACCTTTTCCTCAATTTCGTTCTTGGGCATTTTCCTTAGTTTCAGTCCGTATGCCACATTGTCAAAAACATTGTAATGAGGAAACAGGGCATAGCTCTGGAACACCATGGCTGTGTCACGTTTGTTGGGCGTCAGTGCGTTGATCGGTTCACCGCCCAGATAAATTTCTCCCTCATCCGGGGATTCAAATCCGGCGATCATCCGAAGCGTTGTGGTTTTCCCGCAGCCGGAAGGTCCCAGCAGCGTAACAAAACTGCCGGGCTTGATATCCAGCTCAACGTCATGGACCGCATAGAAATCCTTGCCGGTCTTCGGGTTTTTGTAAATCTTGCTGATATGGTCCAGGCGGACGCCTTTCGGCTCTTTCACACGCGATCCACTCATACTTGTTCAACCTCCTTAACCTTACGGCTGGTGCCAAAGTGTTTGATAATAAAGTTCATCAGCAGGACGGATCCGTAGGTGATCACGATCAGGATCGTTGCGAAGGCACAGGCAATACCGAAGGAGCCTTTCTCTGCAAACTCGTTGATCTGGACCGTGATCAGCAGATATCCGGGTGTGACCAGCAGGATGATTGCGGAAATAGCGGTGATGGACCGGACAAATGCGGTCACCAGGCCCGAAAGGAAGGAATCCTTGATCAGCGGCAGTGTGACGGAAGTGAAAACCTTCAGGCTTCCCGCGCCCATATCATAGGCGCTTTCCTCAATCGACTTGTCAATCTGCCGCAATGCAGAAATGCCCGACCGTGTTCCTGTCGGAAGCGAACGGACAATAAATACGATTACCAGGATTACACCTGTTCCGTAGATACTTTGCAGAAAACCGGTACGGAAGATGCCGCCGGCAAACCCGCGGATATATCCGATACCAAGTACCGTGCCCGGAACAGCCATGGCCAGCATGGACACCATTTCGATAAAGCCCTTGGTCTTGAACTTCCGTTTTACCACGAGGTATGAAATGATCATGGACAGCAGGGCTGTGATGGGTGCGGCAATCAGCGAAAGGACGAAGGAATCCTGGAAAGCCTTTAGTCCCTTATACTTGGTGAATACCTGCTCAAACCAGCGGAAAGTCAGTGAGAAATCCCGTCCCCAGGTACGGAACAGAGCGCCGAAAGGAACACAGACATACATCAGGATGACAAACATGGCAACCGCGGAGCAAAGCACTGTCAGCGGCACGGTCACCGATTTGTCCTCGATCAGCATCCTGACCCGCGAAGCTTTGCCGGTCAGGGTTGCTGCAGTCTTCCGCTCCAGGTAGAATTTCTGGACAAGGAACATCACCATGGTGATCAGCAGCAGGACTACTGCCATGGCACACGCGCCGTTTTTGTCATACGCGCCTGTGATCTGTAGGTAGATCGTGGTTGCCAGTGTATCATAGCTTCCGCCGATGATCATCGGATTTGCAAAGTCAGCGATGGATTCAATAAATGTAACCAGGAAAGCGTTTCCAAGTCCCGGCAGCAGCAGTGGCAGCGTGACGGACCTGAATACTCCCATCCGGCTTGCGCCCATGTCCCGGGCGGCCTCTTCCATGGAAGGATCAATATTCTTCAGCAGTCCGCGGAACATCATGTAGCAAACCGGGAAGAAAGTCATCGTCTGCACGATGGTAATTCCCCAGAAGCCGTATACATTATTGTCGTAAATGCCCAGCAGGTGCCGGGTAATAATGCCTGCCTTGCCGAACAGCATGATCATGGAAAGTGAAAGAACGAAAGGCGGTGACACAACTGGCAGCATGGAAACGACTTTAAACAGTCCTCCCATAAAACGCGTTTTCACCTTAACGTATACTTCCACATAGGCAAAGAGCAGGCCGATTGCAGTGGACAGGAATCCGACCAGCGCACCGACCTTCAGCGTATTGGTAATGGCTGTTCGGAAAGACGCCTTCCCGAAACTTGCCACAAAGAAATCAAATGTCAGTCCCGTACCGTCGGAATATACGCTGTCTACCAGCAGTATGGCCAGCGGATACAGGATGAAGACCGTCAGGAAAACAATGAGCAGCACAATCGTCCCCATCATCACCGGATCGGAAAAGAGCTTTTTGCGGTCCAGTGATGCGCTCTGACCCCGTGCCATGGCTTTTCCCCCTTCCTTTAAGGAACAGAAACCAGATGCTCCTGTTATACCGTAATTGAAAGAAGGGGAACGGTGAAGACACCGTCCCCTCCTGTCACCTGGGAATCACACGTTCATCAGCTTCAGATCTGATTACTCAGTCTTGAAGCGGTCGTCTCCGCCGCCCAGCGCGTTCATAACATCTTCGATGTACTGCGCGGTGTTCTGCTTGGCGTCCTCGAAGTCGTAATCCATAACATTTTCGGGATCCAGGCCAAATTCGGTGGCAACCGCAGGCTGTGCCGCATTGTCGATAACCAGGAACTGATAGGAACCGTTCTGAACACCCAGCTCCACGCACGCCGGAGACAGCGCATATTCGATCCACAGCTTGGCTGCATTTTCATGCTTTGCGCCCTTGAAGATGGCAGTCGCGCCGATTTCGAAGCTTGTACCGCTGGAAGGAATCACCAGTCCGATATTGTCATATCCGTTATCGACAATCTGGTAAATGCCGTCATGCAGGAAGCCGATACCGATCACGCACTCGCCGGTGCCCACATTCTTGGAGGGACCGGAACCGGACTTGGTATACACCTGGATATTCTTGTCCAAATCAACCAGATACTGGATACCTTCGTCATGGCCGTACTTCTGGATCATGGTATTGATGACCAGTTTGGCTGTGCCGGCGGTATTGTAGTTGGACAGCCAGATCAGGCCTTTGTATTCTTCCTTCAGCAGGTCAGCCCAGTCAGCCGGCGCTTCCAGGTTCATGCGTTCAAGTTCTTCTGTATTGACCATGAAACCCAGGATTCCTTTATAGATGCCATACCACTGTCCGTCTGCGTCTTTGTATGCATCGCCCAGCAGGTGGGAAGCATTGACAGCGTCATAGGGCAGCAGCAGTCCCGCGGCAGCAGCCATGTTGTAAGGATCGGTCGTTCCGCCGAACCACACGTCGCCGGAAGGATTGCCGTTCTCTTCTTCGATCTTGTTGTACACCTCACCGGTGGACAGGCGCTGATAGGTCACTTTGATTCCGTAGAGTTTCTCGAAGTTCTCACAGGCAGCGGCGAGATATTCTTCCTCGCAGGATCCGTAAACGACCAGTTCGCCATCGGCCTTGGCAGCTTCAACCAGATCTGCCGGTGCCCCGACGGCATCCTCGGCAAGCGCGGCGGCGCAGGTCAGCAGCATTGCCAGCGCAAGCAGAATAGCAAACAGTTTCTTCATGGGGAAATACCTCCTTTGATTTATTGCGCCGCGATGTCCCGCAGCGAAATATAATGATAAGAAACGATGAATGAAAACACCCTTCCGGGCAGGAAAAGTATTTCATTTGATCTGTGCCCATCTTATCACGCGCGATACCCGCTGTCAAGGATTACCCGCCCGATGCCGGACAGCTTTCCCCGGATTATCCGGGGTAAATTATACAGTCGTTACAGTACTTTTTTCTTGCAATCGATACCGGAATGAGTATAATATGAGTATCAAAAAACCGCGACGCGGTAAAACATTATAGGAGGTTTTTCCATGAAGAAATTGTTTGCTATTTTGGTGGCTGCGCTGATGGTATTCTCCGTCATGTCCTTTGCATCCGCGGACGGGGATTATACCATCCGTATCTACTCCAACTCCAATTCAACCGAGCGGACCACCTGGCTGATCGATGCGGCTAAAGCAGCCGGCTTCACCATCAGCATCGATGACAACTCTGTCATTTCCGGAGACACTGCCGCTGTGCAGGCTGCCAATGAGAACAAGGACGGCGACCTGGTTTTCGGCCTGAATGAAGTCCGCTGGTCCCAGCTGGTCAACGGTCAGTATGAAAACCTGAAAGTTTTGGACTGGACCCCCACCTGGGCTGACAAGGTCGGCGAGTACAAGTTCGACGGTAAAGCCTACGGCCTGGTCATCCAGAACATCCTCATGCTGTACCGGAACGATGAATTCGGCACCAACGGCGCGGAACTGAAGTTTGATCACTGGATCGACCTGGTGGACTGCGGCTACACCTGGTACCGCCAGGGCAAGGTCGGCGGCACCACGAACGCCAACATCAACAACGCGATGCTCTACTCCTTCACCGATCCGGAATCCCCCGCCGGCGGCATTTCCGTTGATGGCTGGAAGGCCCTCTGGAAGTATTGCGCCAACGGCCAGAACACCGGCGACAAGTACGGTCTGGAGCCCCTCGTCCGCGGTGATGTCCAGGTCTCCACTTTCTATTCCTCCTCTCTCTACGGTGAAATCACCGCCACGTCCGGCGATGCTTCCTATGAGCATCCGCTGAAGGGCGTCCCGGTAGGTGAAAACTGGGACCTGGTGGATATCGCTGACGGCACGTACTACATCGCTGAGTATATCGGCGTCCTGGATCGTGAAGGCCGTACCGAAGAGCAGACTGAAACGGTCAAGGCCTTTGCGGAGTGGTTCGGTTCCGCTGAAACCCAGATCGCGTGGTCTGATGCGTTCGACTCCTACCCCTGCAACCAGGATGCTGTCGCTGCGCTGTATGATGAAGTGCCCCCGATCTATGCGATCAAGAACTGCTCCCTGACCACTGTTCCCGGCACGGAAATGACCTATGCGGAGTATGTCGGCGCCCATTCTTCCGAATGGACCAATATCATGACCAACCTCGGCTTCTACTGGGCGGACAACGCAAACGCCCCCGCTGAACCGGATTGGGACAATCTGGACTGGGCTACGCTGACGCAGGCGCAGGAATAATCCCGGTCACCTTTGCGCAGGGGGCTGCCGCGCGGCGGCAGCCCCCTTACTTGAATTATGGGAGGACTGAAAACACATGATAGATCTGAAGGATATCGTGGTCCGGTTCGGCGATTTTGAGGCACTGCACCGCATCAATGTGAATGTGAAGGAAGGGGAATTCTTCACTTTCCTCGGCCCGTCCGGCTGCGGTAAAACAACCACCCTCCGTACCATCACCGGCTTTATTGATCCGGCCGAAGGCGTGGTCTCCATGCAGGGAAAGGACATAACGCATGTCCCCATTGAAAAAAGGAATATCGGCATCGTCTTTCAGTCCTATGCGCTGTTTCCGACCATGACCGTCCGGGATAATATTGCTTTCGGCTTGAAGATCAAGAAGCTGAAGAAGGACGAGATCGATAGGAAGGTCCGTGAGATTGCCGCGAAGGTTGACCTGACGGAGGAGCAGCTGGCCAAAGCGGTTTCCCAGCTTTCCGGCGGTCAGCAGCAGCGCGTGGCGATCGCGCGCGCGCTGGTCACGGGGCCTGCGATCATCTGTATGGACGAACCGCTCTCCAACCTGGACGCGAAGCTGCGTGTAAATCTGCGCAATGAGCTGAAAAAGATGCAGCGCGAATTTGGCATCACTACGATCTACGTCACCCATGACCAGGAGGAAGCGCTTACGCTTTCCGACCGGATCGCCGTTTTTAACAAGGGTTATATTGAGCAGATCGGCACCCCCAACGAAGTCTATAATCACTCCGAAACGGAATTTGTCGCCAACTTCATCGGCGATATCAACCGGCTCGGGGATGAAATCGTTGCTTCCATGGGGCTTCCCGCCGGTAAGGCGCATTATATCCGGCTCGAGCGGATCGGTGTCCGCGCTGCGGATACGGACGGGCCGGCTTCCGCCGGAGACTCCGCCGTTTTCACCGGCGTCATCGAATCCCAGGAATATTACGGTCTGTTCATCAAATATTCGATCCAGGCCGCCGGCCAGACCCTGAAGGTTGTGGAAAAGAACGACGGGATCAATATATATAATCCCGGTGATTCTGTAACCCTGCGGATCAGTCCGGCGGATATCATGAGTTACTGAGGGGAGGTGGAATTGTGCAGGCTCAGATAACAGGTAAGCAGAAATACGGGCTTGGAAAGCTCTGGGCAGTCTTTGGCGGAGTCCTCTTCGTCTATCTCTTCCTGGGCTTCATGGTCATCCCCTGCTTCAATACGCTCACCTCTGTTTTCCGCGAAACCGACGCGGCCGGCAATCCGGATCCATTTGCCGTTATCCGTTTCTTTTTTGCCGGCAATATGCCGATCTTCCTCTGGAATTCCATCAGGCTCGCGTTCTGCCTGGTTGTCACCGTGAATGTGGTCGGCATCTCCATCGTGCTTCTGACGGAGTATTTTGATATCAAGGGTGCAAAGATCCTCCGGCTGGGTTATATGACGACCCTGATTTATTCTGGCGTCGCCCTGGTAACCGGATATCAGTTCCTCTATGACCCGAACGGACTGATGACCAAATGGCTTGCAGATGTCTTCCCGGGCATGAACAAGCAATGGTTTACGGGTTTCAGCGCGGTCCTGTTCACCATGACCTTTGCCTGTACGTCCAATCATGCCCTCTTCCTGCGCAACGCCATCCGGGGGATTGACTACAATACTGTGGAGGCCGCCCGGAATCTCGGCGCCAGGCCGTTCAAGGTCCTCCTGCGCGTCGTCATGCCCACCCTGCTTCCCACATTGTTCTCCCTGACGGTCATGACCTTCATTACCGGCCTGTGCGCCATGTCGGCCCCCACGCTGCTGGGATACAACTCCATCAATCCGGAAATTGTACGCCTGGCCGGGTCGTCCGCGGCGGACGAGTCGTTCCCGCAGGCGCGCGCCGCGCTTCTCTCCGTGATCCTGGCCATGTGCACCATCGTCCTGCTGCTGGTCCTGAATCATTATGAAAGCAAGGGGCATTACCTGTCTGTCAGCAAGACGAAAGCCAAGCTGGTCAAGCAGAAGATCCAGAATCCTGTGGCGAATGTGCTCGCGCATATCTATGCCTACGCGTTGTTTGTTATTTACATGACGCCGGTTGTGATGATCATCCTGTTCTCATTCCAGAACTGGGGCAATGTCCGCAACAAGGTGCTGGACGTTTCTTCCTGGTCCCTGTCAAACTACTTTGGAAACCAGGACTATGTCTACCAGAACTGGAAAGGTAAGGAAATGGTCAGCAAGGGGGCGATCTCCGGCGTCTTCGGCAATGAAAAGACGCTGGGCGGTATCCGGCTGAGCTTTATCATGTCCGCCATAGCGGCTGCGCTGGCCTGTGTCATTGTGGTCGTCGCCGTCAACTATATTTTCAAACACAAAAAGAAAAAAAGGGGTAAGATCGTTGAGGCCTGCATGCTCTTCCCCTGGCTCCTGCCGACGATCCTGATCTGCTATTCCTACCGTACGTTCTTCAACGGGAATGTCTTCTATGTTTTCGGCCAGAACCTGTACATGAGGGAGAATGTGCGCATTCTGATTGTCCTGGCTTACACGGTGGTAAAGCTGCCCTTTGCCGTGCGGATGATCAAAGCGGCTTTCTATGCGATCGACGAGGAACTGGAGGATGCCGCCCGTAATCTCGGCGCCAGTTCGCTCGTTACTTTCCTCCGTGTCAAGCTGCCGATCGTCCTGCCAAGCGTTCTTGCGGTTTTTGCCTTGAATTTCAACGCTCTTTTCTCCGAGTATGATATGGGTGCGACATTCAAGAAAGCGGAAGGAACCACCTATGCCATGGTCATCCAGAGCATGTGTGACGATGAAGGCCGGAACAACGTCAACATGAATGCCTCCGGGCGGCGCTGTGCTTCAACCGTTTTCATCATGATCATTTCCGGCCTGATCCTGTACCTGGTCTACGGCGTCGGCGCCAGGGACCTCGGCGAGCGGCTTGCGATCCGTGAGCGGCGTAAAAAGCGCCTGCAGAAGATCGGAAGGAAACTCGGTCTCTCGCACGCGGCCGCGGAAGACGCGGAAAAACATATTGAATGAGGCTGGCAATGATCAGGAATATTGTTTTTGACATGGGGAATGTCATGATCCGTTTCGATCCCGCGTACTTTATCACCCGGGAGGGCATCACGGATCCCGCGGACCGGAAACTGGTCATGAACGAGCTTTTCCGGTCGGTCGAATGGGCGCAGATGGATTCCGGCGTCCTCACGGAGGAAACGGCCGAACCCCTGGTCCTCTCCCGCGTTCCGGACCGTCTGAAGGAGCATGTGCGCCATCTTCTGCATAACTGGTCAGACCCCCGAGATACGATCCCCGGGATGGAAGGCCTGGTCCGGCGGCTGAAGGACGCCGGCTACGGGGTCTGGCTGCTCAGCAATGCCAGCAAGGCACAGCATGTCTACTGGCCGAAAGTCCCTGCCAGCTCCCTCTTTGACGGAAAACTGGTTTCCTGCGATATCGGTTTTGTCAAGCCCATGCGCGAGATTTATGAGGCGTTTACGAACAAATTCGGCCTCGTGCCCGGGGAGTGTGTTTTCATCGATGATTCCGCCGTCAATGTCGCCGGTGCGGTTGCCTGCGGCTGGCACGGGATCGTTTTCCACGGGGACAGCGAAGAGCTGGCCGGAAAGCTTTCGGCGCTTGGGATTCATCCCGCGGGCGAATAAAAAAAAGCTTGCTTTTTGATTCCCTTTGTGCTATTGTAGATAAGCTTGATGTGTAACACTCCAGTAAGGAGGAGGATTTCCATGGGTAAGTTTTGTGAGATTTGCGAGAAGGGCACGCTGAATGGCAACAACGTCAGCCATTCCAACCGCAAAAGCCATCGCATCTGGGCTCCCAACGTGCAGAGCGTTCGCGTTATGGTGAACGGTGCTGCCCGGCGGATGAACGTGTGCACCCGCTGCCTGCGCAGCGGCAATGTGCAGCGCGCTCTGCCCAAGATTCACGAAGAGGCCTGAGCTTCAGCCGGTTCCCCGTCCGTTGTGCAGCGGCGGGTTTACGTGAAGCAGGATCCGGTCTCCCGGAACGATGTGTTATGAATTGCGGCGTGACGAAAGTCACGCCGCTTTTCTATTCCCTTTTTCAAGGCTTATAGATTCTTCTTCAGCCAGCTGCGCCCCAGGGTCCGGAGTTCCTCCAGGCCCTTTTCCCCGATCATCCGCAGGAAATGGTCCACCCGGCTGTTCTTGCTTTCCGGATCATCCTCCCGGTACCGCCGGATCGCTTCCGTCCGCACCCCGGCCAGTGTCCCGAACACCAGGCCGTGGAAACTGTCCGTGCAGAAACAGGTGGCGCCGAATACCGCCCCGAGGAATTCCTCCGGGCCCAGGCCTTCCAGGCGTTCAAATCCCTCGCCATAGCCTTCCGCGGTCACCGGGATCTCCAGCACCCGCAGTCCGGTTTCCCGGCTGATCTGCCGGACCTTTTCCCGGTAGCTCCTGTTCGTGCCGATGAAATAGCACAGCAGGTACTTTTCCCCCGCCGGGGCGGGGGCGGCGATCTCCGCCCATTCCTCCCGGCTCAGCAGGCACACGGGGTCCGGCATGACGTCCGCCCGGATTCCCGCCATTTTTTCCAGCAGATCCGCGCCTTCTGTCTCCCGTACGGAAACCGCGTCAAAGCCTTCCGTCCATTTCCGGATCTTCCGGATCTTCCCGGCCGGCGGCAGGGTGCTGATCCCCAGGCTCGGTGCGTAGGCAACCTTTCTCGTTCCTTCCGGCGCGAAAGTCAGGAAATAGGCTGGGTTCAGCCACACCGGGTTCCAGATCTGGTCGCTTCCGCAAACCAGCGTATCGTACTCCCCGGCGGCTTTCCGCAGTTCTTCCGTATTTCTGCATCTTTCGCTCAGGCGCATCCGCCGCGCGTAGAATGCGGGAATGGCCGCGCTCTTGGTCCGTGCGCCTTCCTGCCCTGCCCTGACCGAACGCTTCCGCAGTCCGTCCAGGATCAGCTTCGGGCTGTTCCCGCTCCGCAGCAGGTTCCGGATCTTTTCGTTCCGGTCCGGCGCGTAATCCAGGTGGACGCACTCGTGTCCCAGCTCCCGGATCACGCGCTGGAGGGCGTACGCCTGCAGCGCGGATCCGTAGTTGTCGTTATGCAGGAATGTAAGGATCCCTACCCGGCTCATATCGGTTTCCTCGCTTTTTTACTTTCCGGTCACTTCATGCATCTTCTTCACGGTTTCGCGGAATACTTCCAGCGCCTGCCGCACCGGTTCCGGCCGGCTCATATCAATCCCTGCCAGTTTCAGCGCTTCGATGGGCGGCACGCTGCATCCCGCGCTCAGGAACTTCCGGTAATCCTTCACGGCGCTTTCGCCTTCCCGCAGGATCCTGTCGCTCAGGGAGACCGCCGCGCAGAGTCCGGTCGCGTATACGTATACGTAGAATGCCCGGTAGAAATGCGGAATCCGCATCCACTCGGAAGCAATCTCCGGATCCATATAGCAGGTCTCGCCGTAATACTGCTCATTCAGTTTGAAGTACGCGTCGCTCAGGCTCTGCTTTGTCATGGGGATTCCCTGGGCGGCCATCTCGTGGCTGATCTTTTCAAACTCGGCAAACATCGTCTGCCGGAATACCGTGGTCCGGAACTGCTCCAGCAGGTGGTTCAGCAGGAACGCCTGCGCTTTGGGATCCGTCATCGTTTCCGTCAGGTACCGCTGCATGACCGCCTCGTTGCAGGTGGACGCCACTTCCGCCACAAACAGGCTGTAGTCGCTCTTGGGCGCGGGCTGGTTCGTATTGCTGTAGTAGGAGTGCATGCTGTGTCCCAGCTCATGGGCAATGGTGAACGCGCTGTCCAGGTTGTTGTTGTGGTTCAGCAGCACATACGGGTGCACATTCCGGAGGCTTCCCGCGGAGAATGCCCCGGAGGACTTTCCGATGCTCGGGTAAACGTCGATCCAGCGGTTGTCCCTTGCCTCCTTCAGTTTTTCAATGTAATCCTCGCCCATGGGCTTCAGGCCTTCCAGTACGAGATCGAACGCCTTCCCGTACGGCAGGTCCATCCTGAAGTCCTTCACGATCGGCGTATAGAGATCGTACAGGTGCAGTTCGTCCAGCTGCAGCAGCTCCTTGCGCAGCCGCAGGTAGTCCTGCAGCACAGGCAGGTATTCATGCACCGCTTCGATCAGGTTGTCATATACGCTTTCCGGGATTTCCAGCGGCTTCATGGCCGCTTCCCGGGCGCTGGCGTAATGATGGCTCGCCGCTGCGAACTGGTCCTTTTTCACGCTGGCGCCGTAGGTTCCAGCGATCGTATTGCCGTAGGAAGCATACGTGTTCATGATGTTCAGGAACGCCTGCCGGCGCACATCCCGGTCGTCGGACCGGATAAAAGTGGAATAGTTGCCTTCCGTCAGTTCCTGTTCGGTCCCGTCCGGCATTTTCACCGGCGGGAATTTCATGTCCGCGTCGCTCAGTGCGGAGAAGATAGTCTCCGGGGCTCCCGCCACCTCGCCCATCATGGCGATCAGGCGTTCCTGTTCCTTCGGCAGCGTATGCGGCTTGAGCAGCAGCAGGCGGCGCAGCATAGCGTCGTAATCCCGCAGCTCCGGGTCCTCCCCGAGCGCCTTCAGGTCTTCTTCCGGCATGGACAGCAGCTCCGGCTCCAGAAACGAGGCGACCGTCATCGCCGTGACATACAGCCGCATGGCCTTGTCCTTCAGGGCCTGCGCTGTATCGTCCGTGTTGTCCGTTTCCTTGCGGAGGAAAGCATATTCATAGATCGGCAGGATTTTTTCCACCGTCTCGTTCACCGTGATGATCGCCTTCTTCGGGTCCTCTGCCACGTGTCCGTCAAAGGCGGAAAGTGTGCCGATTTCCGCCGCCACGGCGTCATAATCCTTTTCCCACGCTTCGTCCGAAGCATAGATATGGGTCAGGTCCCACTTGTATTGATCCTCTATTTCGCTGCGTTTTCTGATGGTCTCAGCCATGTGTTTTCTCCTCCTCAGCTTTTCTTTTCGTAGATCAGGGACCGGCTCACGGCCGGGGTGTCGCTCCCGTTCGGAATAAACAGGAGCTTTCCGTCCCGGATGGCCAGGGTCCCCGTGGATCCTTTCAGTTCCTTCCTGTCCAGCAGCAGTGTTACCAGTTTCCCTGTCAGCGCCGGTCCGCCGCCTCGTGTCAGGCAGTCTTTCCAGAGCGTGCATTTGCATCCGGGTTCGGTGCATCCGAAAGCGGCGTAGTTTTCCCGCATTTTTCCTTTGCCGCAGACCGGGCATACGGTTCCCTCAATCACCGTGCTGCCTCTGGCATTTCCCTTTGCGCCGCTTTTTTTTCCGTGCGTGTCCGGCGGAAACGCCAGCGGTTTTGCCTGGTCCCGGGCATACTCCACCAGGAATGCGCTCATCTTCCGGATCCCGCCCATGAACCGGTCCGGGTCCTGCTTTCCGTCCGTGATCTCATGCAGCGCCAGCTCCCAGCGTCCTGTGGTTTCCGGGCTGGCGAGTTCCTGCGGCATCACGTCAATCAGCATCACGCCCTTGTCCGTGGCGTTCAGGGTCTTTCCCCGCCGGGCCGCGTATCCTACCTTAATCAGCCGTTCGATGATGGCTGCCCGGGTGGCCGGGGTTCCGATCCCGCTGCCCTTCATCAGGCGGACCAGTTCCTCGTCTTCCAGGTCCTTTCCTGCCGTTTCCATGGCTGCCAGCAGGCTGGCGTCCGTATGCGGGGCCGGGGGCTTGGTCTGGTCCTCCTTGACCTTTGTGCCTTTCACATCCCGGGTATCGCCCTCTTTCAGGGGCGGCAGCGGGCCTTCATCCTCCTCGGTCTTCGCGGCCTTCTTTGTCTTCGGTGGGTTTTCCAGCGGCGGCACGTCATGCCATCCGTTCACGACCGTCACCCGTCCGTTCGTCCGGAAGGTATGCTCCCAGACCGTCGTGATTATTTTGGTCGCATCATATTCGCAGGCAGGATAAAACGCTGCCAGCATGCGGCGCGCGACCAGGTCGTACAGGTTCTTTTCATCCGGTGAAAACTTCGCCACGTCCGCCGTCTTCGCCGTCGGCAGGATCGCGTGGTGATCGCTTACCTTGGACGCGTCGATCGTCCGTTTTGTCACCGGCAGTTTCCCGTCCGGCAGCGCGCCGGGAACAAACTTCCGGTAGCTTTCCGGCAGCAGCTTCATCGTCTGTACCACCCGCGGAATCATATCCGGCGGCAGGTACCGGCTGTCGGTCCTCGGATAGGTCAGCGCCTTGTGCGTCTCGTACAGGCTCTGGGCAGTCTTCAGGGTTTTGTCCGCCGTGAATCCCAGCAGCCGGTTGGCGTCCCGCTGCAGGCTGGTCAGGTCGTACAGCTGCGGCGGCAGTTCCTTCTTCCGGACGGTCTCCGCCTGCGTCACCGTGCCGGTCCTTCCTTTGACCTCTGCAGCAATGGCTTCCGCCTCTTCTTTGGTTTTCAGGTGGGTATCCGGATCCAGCTTTTCGCTGAAATAAACGCCTTTGTAATCGCCGAAGTCCGCTGTCAGCGTGCTGAAGCCCTCCGGCCTGAAGTTCTCGATCTCCTTCCGGCGCTTCACCAGGATCGCAAGCGTCGGCGTCTGCACCCGTCCGACGCTCAGCAGCGTATCGTACTTCAGGGTGAACGCCCGGCTGGCGTTCATGCCGACCAGCCAGTCCGCCTTGCTGCGGCAGCGCGCGCTTTCATACAGGCCGTCATAATCCTGCCCCGGACGGATCTCCCGGAATCCCTCCCGGATGGCTTCATCCGTCATGGAAGAGATCCACAGGCGCCGGAACGGCTTTTTGCAGCCGGCTTTTTCATAGATATAGCGGAAGATCAGCTCGCCTTCCCGCCCCGCGTCCGTGGCGCAGATCAGGGAGTCTGTTTCCTTGTCGTTGATCAGTTTTTTTACAATGGAAAACTGGGATCTTGTCCCGTGGATCACCTTCAGCGGGATCTCATCCGGCAGGATCGGCAGCGTGGAGAATGTCCATTTCTTATACTTGTCATCCATCTCGTCCGGCTCTGCCAGCGTCACCAGGTGGCCAACCGCCCAGGTGACAATATACTCCTCGCCGACCAGGCATCCGTCCCCCCTGGTTTTGCAGCCGATAACTCGGGCGATATCCCGTCCCACGCTGGGCTTTTCAGCCAGCACAACGATCTTTCCCATTGCGCACCTCCTGTCTGTGCGCTTTCATCATATCAGATTTTCATTCGTTTGTCTTTGCCTTTTCGTCCTGCCTCGCGGCGCAGTTCTTCGTGCATCCGGCGCATCCGCAGGAGCACCCGCCTGCGCTTTTCTTCCCGCGCAGCGTGCGGACCGCCAGGGCGATTCCGCCGGCAACCAGCGCAAGAATCAGGAGATCCCAGATATTCACCGGCTCACCCCGCTCCCAGCAGCAGTCCGATCAGGCGGACCGCCAGCGCGGCGATCCAGGCGATCCCGCACTGCCAGAAAATCGTAAACCAGGCCCATTTCTTTCCCATTTCCCGCCGGATGGCCGCAATTGCGGCAACGCACGGCGTATACAGCAGGCAGAACACCAGCATGCAAACGGCCGTCAGCGGGCTGATCGCTCCGGCGATCCCCGCCCCTTCGTTAAACAGCAGTCCTGTCACGGAAACGACGCTTTCCTTCGCCATGAATCCGCTGATCAGGGAAGTCACCAGCCGCCAGTCGCCCATTCCGACCGGGACGAACAGCGGCGCAAGGATCCCGGAAAGCACGGCCAGGATGCTGTCGTGGGAATCCTCGGTCAGGTTCAGGTGGAAATTGAAATTCTTCAGGAACCATACGGCAATCGTCGCGATCAGGATTACTGTAAATGCCCGCTGCAGGAAGTCCTTTGCCTTTTCCCACAGCAGCTGCGCCACATTCCGCGGGCTGGGAATCCGGTAATTCGGCAGTTCCATCACAAACGGCACCGCATTCCCCTTGAACAGCGTCTTCCGGTACCCCAGTGCCACCAGGATGCCTGTCACGATCCCCAGTACGTACAGTCCCGTGATGATCAGCCAGGCCATCCGCGGGAAGAAGGCTGTCACAAAAAAGCTGTAGATCGGAAGTTTCGCCGTGCAGCTCATAAAAGGCGTCAGCAGGATCGTCATTTTGCGGTCCCGTTCGCTGGGCAGCGTCCGGGTGGACATCACAGCCGGCACCGTGCACCCGAAGCCGATCAGCATCGGTACGATGCTCCGTCCGCTCAGGCCGATCTTCCGCAGCAGCTTGTCCATCACGAAAGCCACCCGGGCGATATAGCCGCTGTCCTCCAGCAGGGACAGGAACAGGAACAGGAGCACGATCAGCGGCAGGAAGCTCACTACGCTCCCCACGCCTTCAAAAATGCCGTTCAGCACCAGGCTCTGGATCACTTCGTTCACATGGACCGATTGCATGGCTCGCTCCGTCAGTCCCTTCAGGGAGTCGATCCCCGTGGCCAGCAGGTCCTGCAGCCGGGGGCCGATCAGGAAAAACGTCAGGAAAAACACCACGCCCATGATCGCGATAAACAGCGGGATCGCTGTGTACTTCCCGGTCAGCACCCGGTCCATTTTCCGGCTCCGGGCATGCTCCCGGCTTTCCCCCGGACGGATCAGGCATTCGTCGCACACGCGCTCAATGTAGTCAAACCGCATGTCCGCGATGGCCGCGCTGGCGTCCAGCTTCCGTTCCTTTTCCATCTGGAGCACGATATGCCCCAGCATTTCCTTTTCATTGATGTCCAGTTCAAGCTGTTCGGCGATCAGGGAATCGCCCTCGATCAGTTTGGCCGACGCAAATTCCACCGGAATCCCGCTGCGTTCCGCGTGGTCTTCGATCAGGTGGCTGACCGCGTGTAGCGCCCGGTGCATGGACCCGTCATGGTCTTCCGGGCTGCAGAAGTCCTGCTTCAGCGGTTTCTCCTGGTATTTGGCAATATGGATCGCGTGCCGTACCAGTTCGTCAATGCCTTCGTTCTTCGCTGCGGAGATCGGTACCACCGGAACGCCCAGCAGCGCTTCCATCCGGTTGATATCCACCGTGCCGCCGTTCCCGCGCAGCTCGTCCATCATGTTCAGGGCCACCACCATCGGAATCTCCATCTTCAGCAGCTGCATCGTCAGGTACAGGTTCCGTTCCATGTTCGTGGCGTCCACGATATTGATGATGGCCTTGGGCTTTTCGTTCAGCACAAAGTCCCGCGAAACCAGTTCTTCGCTGGAATACGGGCTCATGGAATAGATGCCGGGCAGGTCCGTGATCAGGGTATCCTTATGGCCCCGGATCATCCCGTCCTTCCGGTCCACGGTTACGCCCGGGAAATTGCCTACATGCTGGTTGCTGCCCGTCAGCTGGTTGAACAGCGTGGTCTTCCCGCTGTTCTGGTTGCCCACCAGGGCAAACGTCAGCAGGGTTCCGTCCGGCAGCGGGTTTCCCGATCCCTTGGGATGGAAGATGCCTTCCTCGCCGAGGCCGGGGTGGGGGGTCTTTTTGCGCTCCGGCGCGGTTTTCTTTTCTTCCGCGTCCTTCTCCAGCGGCGTGATCCGGATCTGTGCCGCGTCGTCCATCCGCAGCGTCAGCTCGTATCCCCGGATCATCAGTTCCATGGGATCGCCCATCGGGGCCAGCTTTACCACTGTCACGTCGCATCCCGGAATCAGTCCCATATCGAGGAAATGCTGCCGCAGGGCGCCTTCTCCCCCGACCGCTTCGATCCGTGCGCTCTTTCCCGGTTTCAATTCCTTCAGCGTCATCATTTTTCCGGACTCCTGCTTTCTTGATTTCTCCGCCTGTTGCTTATGAACCCGCGGGTGGATTATCCGTTTTTCATTAATCCGTATACCCGCATCGCGTTTTCCGTCGTGTATGCCGCGGTTTCCTCCGGCGTTTCCCCCCGGAGTTCCGCCAGTTTCATTCCGACATACCGCACGTTGGCCGGCTCGTTTCTCCTGCCGCGCACCGGTTCCGGCGCCATATAGGGGCTGTCCGTCTCGATCAGCAGCCGGTCCTTCGGAACCAGCAGGGCCGCTTCCTGCAGCTTCGGCGCCTTTTTGAACGTCAGCGGTCCGGCAAAGGAAATGTAATACCCCAGTTTCAGGTACTCCCTGGCCATCTCCGCGCTGCCGGAAAAGCAGTGGATGATTCCGCCCGTCAGCTTCCCTTTCATGCTTTTCATGATCTCCAGCATGTCCCCGTGGGCGTCCCGGATATGGTATGCCACCGGTGCCCCGAGTTCGTATGCCAGTTCCATCTGCCGGATGCAGACGGACTTCTGGACATCCCGGGGGCTGAAGTCATAGTAATAATCCAGGCCGATTTCCCCGATGGCCCGGATCTCCCCGTTTTTCCACCATCGCGCGATCTCTTCGCAGTCTTCCTCGCGGAAGCCCTTCGCCTCATGGGGATGGATCCCGCCCACGGCAACCGCGCCTGTATGCTCTTTCGCGAATGCGATCGCGTGCCGGGACGTTTCCATATCGCTTCCGATCACCGCAAAACGGGTAATACCGTGCTCGCGCATGCGCGCCAGCACGGTATCCCTGTCTTCGTTAAATTTTTCTTCGTCCACATGGCAGTGGCTGTCAAACCATTCCGTCATCCGATAATGGCACCATCCTCAACGCCGTCTTCAACGCTCATCAGCCGCAGGTTTCCATTGTCATCCATCGCGCTCAGGATCATTCCCTGGCTTTCGATTCCTGCCAGCTTTGCGGTTTTCAGGTTGGTAATCACCGCGACCTGGCGGCCGACCAGGGTTTCCGGATCGTACCATTTCTGGATGCCGCTCACGACGGTCCGCTCACCGTCCTTGCCCAGGCTCAGCGTGAACTTCAGCAGCTTGCTGCTCTTCTCCACCTTCTCGCAGGCCTTGACCCGCGCCACCTGGATCTTGCATTTGAAGAAATCGTCGATCGCGATCTCCGCCGGATATTCCGGTTCGTCGTGTTTCTTCTCCGCTTTCTTTTCCTGCTTCTGTTCCGCCTTTTCGGCTTTCTTCGCTTCCTTCTCAGCGTCCTTGCCGCCGCTCAGCGCTTCCAGTTCCTTCATCACGTCGATGCGGGGGAAGAGCGCCTCGCCCTTGCAGACCCTGGTGCCGGCAGGCAGCTTCCCGAAGCCCTGCAGGCTGTCCCAGCTCTTCAGGCTCTCGTCGGTTACGCCCAGCTGGGTGAAAATCCGTGCGGGGGTGGAAGGCATGAACGGTCCGATCAGCACTGCGGCAAACCGCACGCATTCCGCCAGGTTCAGCATCACGTTTGCCAGCCGGTCCTTCTTCTCCGGATCCTTGCCCAGGACCCAGGGCTGTGTGACGTCGATGTACTTGTTGCATTCGCCGATAACCTTCCAGATCTCCGCCAGCGCCTGGGAGAACTGCAGCTTGTCCATCTGCTCCTCCACCAGTCCCGGCAGTGCCGCGCAGTGTTCCTGCAGCGGTTTGTCGGTTGCCGGGTCCACAGCGTCCGTCCATGCCGGGATCTCGCCACCGAAGTATTTCTCAATCATCGCCACGGTCCGGCTGACCAGGTTGCCCAGGTCGTTGGCCAGGTCCGCGTTCATGCGGGTCAGGAAGCTTTCGTTGGTATAGTTTCCGTCCGCACCGAAGGGCATCTCCCTCATCAGGTAGTAGCGCAGCGGATCCACGCCGTAGCGCGCCACGATGGGTCCCGGATATACCACGTTGCCCTTGCTTTTGCTCATGCGGTCGGCGCCGAACAGCAGCCACCCGTGGCCGAACACCTGTTTCGGCAGCGGCAGTCCCAGCGCATGCAGCATGATCGGCCAGTAGATCGTGTGGAAACGCACGATTTCCTTTCCGACAAGATGCACGTCTGCCGGCCAGTATTTCCGGTACAGCTCATCGTGGTCCGTACCGTAGCCCAGCGCGGTGATATAGTTGCTCAGCGCGTCAATCCAGACGTATACGGTGTGCTTCTCGTCGAAGTCCACCGGAATGCCCCACTTTACGCTGGTCCGGCTCACGCACAGGTCCTGCAGGCCCGGGCGCAGGAAGTTGGTCAGCATCTCGTTGGCCCGCTTTGCCGGCTGGATAAAATCAGGATGCGTCTCGATATAGTCAATCAGCCAGTCCTGGTACTTGCTCATCTTGAAGAAGTAGCTTTCTTCCCGCATGGGCTGGCAGGGTCTTCCGCAGTCGGGACAGACCTTCACGCCGTCCTTGTCCGCCAGCTGCGTGGGAGTCCAGAAGCTTTCGCAGGGCGTACAGTACATTCCTTCATACTCGGCCTTGTAGATATCGCCCTGTTCGTAGAACTGGCGGAAGATCTTCTGCACGACCTTCATGTGGCGTTCTTCCGTGGTACGGATGAAATCGTCGTATTTGATGTCCATCAGCTTCCACAGTTCCTTGGTTTCCGCCACGATCTTGTCCACATATTCGATGGGGGTTACACCGGCCTCCGCCGCTTTTTTCTCGATCTTCTGGCCGTGTTCATCCGTGCCGGTCAGGAAGTAGGTGTCGTACCCCTGCATCTTCCGGAAACGCGCCATGGTGTCCGCCGCCACCGTCGTATAGGTGTGGCCGATCGTCATATTTCCGGAAGGGTAATAGATGGGTGTGGTGATGTAGTAGGTTTTCTTCTCCATGGCGTCTTCCTCCTTTATGTAACGAAAAACGGGCTGTTGCACCGCAACAGCCCATTGGATCTCATCTCTTACTGAGCTTCGGCCGCGGTCTCCACGGGATACACGGAAACCTGCTTGCGGTCCTTGCCCAGGCGCTCGAAACGAACGATGCCCGTGGTCTTGGCGAACAGGGTGTCGTCCTTGCCGATGCCTACATTGTGGCCGGGATGGATATGGGTGCCGCGCTGACGAACAAGAATGTTGCCCGCGAGGGCCATCTGGCCGTCCGCCCGCTTCGGTCCGAGCCGCTTGCTTTCGCTGTCACGGCCGTTACGGGTGGAGCCCATACCTTTTTTATGAGCGAATTGCTGCAGATTAAGCTTCATCATGGTCGTTTCCTCCGTTCTTTAATGGGAAAGTGATTGAATCGTCAATGTGACATTTCGCGGATATGCGTCCGCCAGATCGGTCAGCCCCTGTTTCAGGGCTCCCATCAGGATCTGCGCTTTCGCGTTCTCTTCCGGAGTGATCTCCGGCAGCTGGAATGCCAGCAGGCCTTCTTCATTCTCTGTGACCAGCGGAATGATGCCGCATACGCTTTCCAGCGCGTTTACGCAGGTGCACCCGAGGATGGAAACCGCGGCGCAGACAATGTCTCTGCCCGCTTCAGCCTGCCCGCTGTGTCCGGTAATCCGGCATGCGGTCAGCCCGTCCTTCCCCCGGTACAGTGTCGCGGAAATCATTACGCCTTGATCGCGGTGATTTCCACCTTGGTGTACGGCTGACGGTGGCCGATCTTCCGGCTGGAGTCCTTCTTGCTCTTGTACTTGTAAACAGTGATCTTCTCACCCTTCACCTGAGCCAGAACCTTGCCTTCAACCTTGGCGCCTGCCAGAACGGGGTTGCCGACTTTCACGTCTCCGTCGCCGCCGATCATCAGCACGTCGAAGGAGATTGCGGAATCAGCTTCCTGGTTGACTTTGTCGATGTAGATAACATCACCCTGGGATACACGGTATTGCCGGCCGCCCGCTGCGATAATAGCATACATGGGACAGCACCTCCTGATTACATACTCGCCGGGATTCCGAGGTTGCGCAAGCGCATTTGGACAGACCTCTCCCGAGCGGCTTACCACGATAATCTATCACTCTTCGCGTTTTGTGTCAAGGATTTTCTGCGTTTTTTTCCTTCCCGGATACCAGCTCCGGTCCGAATGCCAGCACTTCGCAGGTTTTCCTGCCCGGAATATCCGTGACTTTTCCGTTGACTTTCTTTCCTACCGCGTTCAGCTTTGTGCCCATGAAAGCCATGACCGCGGTATCTCCCCCGTCCAGGTTCACCGCGATACTGCACCCCCGGTCTTTCATGATTCCGGCCATCGTTTCAATCATGACGCCTGTGGAACCGGTAAGGCTCTTCAGCCGTCCTTCGCAGACCACGTCGATGAAATGTCCCGGCTCCGCCATCCCGAATGCGTGCATGGGATTCAGGTTCCGGTCGTACTTTCCGATTTCTTCGGGAATCTCCCCGTCCCGCACCAGCACCGGTCCGAAGGTATATACCTGCACCGCGCCTTCCGCGAGATATTCCTCTGCCCGCTTGTCCTGCGGCACGAAGCTTTCCACCCGGCCGTCCTCATAGATCGCCAGCGTATCGAACGGCGGCCGTTGTCCGGGCTTGTGTTTTGTCTTCGCGTCAAACAGGATGTCGCCGTTGCGGATAATCACGCCGGCCGTCTTTGCGGACGTCCGTGCCATGAACAGGTCCGTGCTCACCGCATATACCGCGCCCTGCTCCGCGGCGATCTCCGCCACGGTTTTCGCCTTGCCGGTGTCCCCCGGCCGTGCCGGATCCGCCCACAGGGTCACGGGAAGCTCGCCCGCCTCCGTGTCGCACCAGATTTCCGCCGTGAAGCAGTTGAATTCCTGGACAGCGTCCCCTTTCCGGGCTTTTTCCGGCGTTTCCCATGTGCGGGTGATCTGTATCCGGAGCGTTTCGTTCACATACATCCAGTGGCCGTTCTCCGGGTCTTCCAGCAGGTATTCGCCTTCATCCAGGAAGCCCCGCCCGTTCAGGTCCGCGTCTGCCCATTCCGGGGCGGCTTCCCCTGAAGCCGCGGAAACAGCCGTCAGGATCATCATCAGCACCGCAAGCAGCAGGATTCTTTTCATTCGCATGCCTCCGCCGCCGGCCACGGTTCCTCCTGGAAATCCGGGTCAACCTCCGGCATATGTTCGCAAACCATCAGCCAGGCGTCTTCCTGGTTGTCCTCATAATAGCGTTTCCGTTTCCCGACGCTGACAAATCCCAGCCCTTTGTAGAGATTCTGGGCCCGTTCATTGCTGACCCGCACCTCCAGCGTCGCGTAGGACGCGCCGAGATTGGACAGGTACTGCAGCAGCGCCCGGGTCAGCTGTTTCCCGATTCCCCGGCCCCTGTAGGCTTCCTTCACGGCAATGTTTGTGATATGGCTCTCGTCCAGGATCACCCAGGCTCCGGCGTAGCCGACCACCTGTCCTTCCGTCTCCGCCACCAGGTACCGGGCCGCCACGTTCCGCTCCAGTTCCTGCCGGAAGCTTTCCCGGCTCCACGGAATCGCGAAGGTTTCCTCCTCGATGGCCGTCACAACGTCCAGGTCTTCCCGGGTCATCCGGCGGATCACAACCTCTTCGCTCATTCCTGTTTCATCCCCATTGCTTCCAGCAGCTTCTTGTTTTTCTGGGCGTTCGGCGGGCGCAGGTAAGTTGCCTGCAGGTTCAGGTAGTCCGTCCGGGCTCCGCTCCGCATGGCAAGGACGCCCGCTGCGGACGGCCGCAGGTAGTTCAGGTGCGCAGGCGCAAATACCGCCTTGTCTCCCAGGATCTCCCGGATCCGCTCCCGGTGTACCGGCATACCGTCCCCGAGGAACAGGAACCGTTTCCCGAGGGGAAGGACCTTTTCAATAAACGCTTCCAGCTTCAGCGGTTCATCCGCCGTCAGCCGTTCCCCGTCCCGGAATGCCGCTCCGTAGACCTGCCCTGCCCGGGCGTCCTGGATCGGGCAGATCACGCCGTCAAACCCGCCTGCGGAGACGCTCAGTGCCTCCAGGGCGTCCACGGGAATGCAGGGAATCCCTGCCCCGTGGGCCAGACCCTTGGCTGTTGCGACGCCGATGCGAACGCCTGTAAAGCTGCCCGGGCCTGTCACCGCGGCAATCGCGTCCATTTCCCCGGCCGTCTTTCCGGCGGCCTGCAGCGCCGCTTCCGTCATGGGCATCAGGTTTGCCGAATGTGTATTGCGGTTCTGCGCGGTGTATTCGCACAGCACTTTTTCATCTTCCATCACCGCGACGCCGCATACAGGCCCCGAGGTGTCAATAACCAGCAGTTTCATTTCTCTCAGTCCACTCTTCGTCCGTCGTTCACGGTAATCCGCCGGGTTTCTTCGCCCGTAGCTTCCAGCCGGATCCGGATACAGTCCTCCGGAACCGCGTCCGGGCAGCGTTCCGCCCATTCCACCACGGCGATCCCGTCGCCGCCCAGGTATTCATCCATGCCGAGCTCGTACAGTTCTTCTTCGCTCTCCAGCCGGTACCAGTCAAAATGATACAGCGGGCAGCGGCCGCTCTCATAAACGTTCAGGATTGTAAAACTCGGGCTGGTTACGGTCTCCGTAACGCCCAGTCCTCTCGCGATCCCCCGCGCCAGCTCGCTTTTCCCCGCGCCCAGCTCTCCTTCCAGGATCACGGTGTCTCCGGGCCGCAGCCCGGAGGCCAGCCTTTCGCCCAGCGCCCTGGTTTCCGAGGCGCTGTTGGTGACTGTCAGCATTTCACCCATGCAGCTCCCTCCGGCCGGATATTCAGCACCTTGCACGCGCCTTCTCCGAACACCCGGTCCATAACTTCCGTAAAGCGGGCGGTGTCTTCCGCCGGAACAAAATTCAGCGTGGTACCCGCAAATCCGCCGCCGTGAATGCGCCATGCGCCTTTCCCCTGCAGCATCTGCTCCGCCATGCACAGGGCCAGGCTCAGGCTCTGGTCCGTTTCCGGCGCGTATACGTTCTGCAGGTACATATAGCTGCTCCGGCCGCTGTCGTTGATCAGCCGCAGGAAGTCTTCCGTCCGGTCCTCTTCCAGGGCCCGGACCTGTTCCGGCACGCGTGCGTCTTCCGCCGCGAAATGGAACGCCCGCAGCAGCGCCCGCTCGCCTGCGGCTTTCCGGATCTCTCCGGCTTTTTCAATCAGCTGCTCCGCCGTGATTCCCCGCAGGTATTCCTGTCCGAAGCAGCGCGCGACAGCCCGCATTTCTGCTGGAATTGCGGAGTACTGGTCCGTCAGGTCCGCGTGGGAGCCTCCCGTCGCCACAACCGCCAGCGAATATCCTTTCGCCGCGAAATCATACTGCAGCGCCCGGACCTCCGGCTTTGCCGGATCGCCGAAATCCACCGTCACCAGTCCGCCGGCCGCGCTCGCCATCTGGTCCAGCAGTCCGCTTGGCTTGCCAAACCAGGCGTTTTCCGCACGCTGGCTGATCTGCGCCCGCAGCACATACGGCATGTCAAACCGGTTGTACAGTGCGTCCAGCACGCCCGTCAGCATCACTTCCAGCGCTGCGGAGCTGCTCAGTCCGCTGCCCCCGGCAACGGTGGAGGTCACCGCCGCGTCAAATCCGCCGATCCTGTATCCGGCTTCCTGCATCCCGGCTGCCACGCCCCGGATCAGCGCCTGGGTGGTCCCCTTTTCCTCTTCCCGCGCGGTCAGGTCGTTCAGGTCCATCACGATCGCCGGATAGCCTTCGCTGTAGAAGCGTACCAGCAGGTCCTCCCGCGGGGTCGCTGCGCACAGCGCGTCCAGGTTTACGGACGCGGCCAGCACCCGCCCGTGGTTGTGATCCGTATGGTTTCCGCCGATCTCCGTCCTGCCGGGCGCGCTGATCAGGGCGATATCTCCCCGCTCCCCGAACAGTTCTCCGTGCCGCCGGATCAGCGCCGCGTAGCGTTCCCGCTGCTGCCTCAGGGTCTCCGGCTGTTTCCCGTAAAGCCGTCCCAGCCGCTCCGTCACTTCTGCCGTTTCCAGGTTCCGGATCATCATTTCCCAACGGTCCATGGTCTTCCTCCACCTTTTTACTGAACGTATTTCTGCCAGATGGCGATCATTTCATTCAGGCCTTTTTCCTCTGCGTTCCTGCAGAAAAGCGCCCACTGTTCGTCGTCCAGCGGAACATCCCCGGTCACGAAGCGGGCCATCGCCGTTTCCGCGTACGGCGAAAGCTCTGACTGGATCGCGGCGATCGCTTTCTCGTCTTCCCGGGTCAGGGTAACCGCCGGCATCGGCAGCACGCTGCATTTTTTCAGCTCGATCAGCTCCAGGATTCCCTGCCTCGCGTCATCGTCGCTGTACCGGGTCTGGAAGTCGACCGGCGTGATCCCCGGGAAGGCCGCCCCGGTGCCGATCGTGCTGGTCGGCAGCAGGTAATCCGCGACCGTATTGATATCTTCGTTCCACTCCCACAGTCCGTCTTCCCGGAAGCTGTACTCCTTGCCTTCCAGCCCGTACTGCGCCATCAGCGCGCCTTCCTCCGTGTACAGGGTGTTGACCCAGCGGACCAGCTTCTCCGGTTCCTTGCAGCGGTTTGTAATCGCGAAGGTCCCCCGGATCAGGTCTCCCGCCAGGTCCCTGTATACCCGCTTTCCGTCGTATTCCATCGGAAGCAGCAGGGAGTAATTGCTGATGGAGGCCGACGGCACAACCGTCAGCGGCGAGGAGGAAAGCATCATCCCGTACGGAATCGCGGCCTTCTCGTCGGTGATCTGGCGAAGCGAATCCGCCGTGGAAAAACCGTTATGGTCCAGCAGTTTTTCCTCCCACAGTTCATGCAGCCAGGCCAGGAAAGCCCGGTTCCTGTCGGAGGTCAGCGCGGAAGTCACCTTCCCGTCTGTTACGGAAACATAATAGTCGTTGTCCGTGATCCCGAAAGCATGCCCCAGGAACCGCAGCTCCCACATGCCGATGAAGGTCAGGGGAATCTCGTCCTTCTTTCCGTTCCCGTTCAGGTCCCCGTCCCTGAATGCGCGCAGCACCTCGGTCAGCTCCCCGGCGTTTCCGGGGGTCTCCGCCTTCACACGCCTCAGCCATGCGCTGTTGATCCACATCGCGTCGTTGTTCTGGAGGGTGTTGATGGCCGGCAGGGCCGGGATCGCGCCGTCGGGCATGGAAATCGACGCCAGGTAGTCCGGGTTTTCCTGCAGCAGCTTCCACAGGTCCGGGGCGTTTTCCTCCAGGTACGGCTTCAGGTCAATCAGGATCCCCGCTTCATACAGGTCCCGGACTTCGGAAGCGTTCAGTTCCGCTTTGAACAGCACGTCGGGAAGGTCTTCCCCGTTTTCGATCGCCTTCTTGCGTTCCTGCCACCTTGTGTAATTTGTATACTCCGTGAACTGGAAGGAAATCCCGTTTTTTTCCTCCATCCGTTCAAAGAACAGGTTGGTTTCCCAGTTCCGGTTACTGTTCTCCCCGTCAAATCCTTCCAGGATAAAGTCCGGAGCCTTCTGCCCTTCGGAAAAAGCCCCGAAGCATGCCGTCGTCAGCAGAAGTGCCGTAATAATCCAGGCCAGCGTCTTTTTCATGTTCCCGTTCCTTTCACTCGCAGCCTTGTCCGGTGCCGTCCAGCAGGGCATGGAAAACAGCCGCGCGTCATGGTTCCTTTGATTGCGTATCGGTTTATTATATTCTTTTTTTCATCAAAAGAAAAGAAGAACCGGTTTGCCTGGTGCAGACCGGTTCTTTCGGGATTCCTCAGTAATTCTCTTCCCGGACTTCGAAATAGCTCTGGGGATGTGCGCATACGGGGCAGATCTCCGGCGCCTTCGTGCCGACGACGATATGTCCGCAGTTCCGGCACTCCCATACCTTCACTTCGCTCTTTTCGAACACCTGCTGTGCCTCCACGTTCTTCATCAGTGCCCGGTAGCGTTCTTCGTGTGCCTTTTCAATGGCCGCCACCCCGCGGAACTTTGCCGCCAGTTCCGGGAAACCTTCCTCCTCGGCGGTCCTGGCAAAGCCTTCGTACATGTCGGTCCATTCGAAGTTCTCGCCGTCCGCGGCCGCGGCAAGGTTCTCGGCTGTGCTGCCGATGCCGTCAAGTTCCTTGAACCACAGCTTGGCGTGTTCCTTCTCGTTCTCCGCGGTCTTCAGGAACAGCGCGGCAATCTGTTCATAGCCTTCCTTCTTTGCCTTGGATGCGAAATACGTATACTTGTTCCGGGCCTGGGACTCCCCTGCGAAAGCCTCCAGCAGGTTTTTTTCGGTCTGCGTTCCCGCGTATTTGTTCTGGCTCATGGTGCACCTCCGTTATCCGTTTATATTCCTGTTTGTATTATACCCGTTTCCACGCCCGGAATCAACAGGGTCCTGCCCGTCCGCGGTTGACAAAACCGGGCCGTTCCTGTATGCTTTTCCCATCGGGATGAAAGGAAGGTACTACGGGCTGATGAAAATCCGCAACTGACATTCGGCATGGATCATACTCCCGGATTGTTTCGCGGGAGAATGTTTTTGTTGCCGTCTGGAGGTTGCGTGATGCGATACCGGACGTTTTTTATGTCGTAATCTGCGCTCCTCCGCGGCATAGGAGGAGTGTTTTTTATGGCTTCAGTTCTTCTGGAAGCGGATCATCTCCGCAAATCCTTCGGTCCCAGGCAGCTGCTTGACCTGGACCATCTTTCAGTATATGACGGTGAAAAAATAGGCCTGATCGGCGAAAACGGCGCCGGAAAGACCACCCTGCTGCGCCTTCTTTCCGGGGAAACGGAAGCGGATGAAGGCATGGTGCGCCGTCCGGGTTCGCTCGCATTTATCCGTCAGCAGGGAAAGGAAAACGGTGAAGCGGATGATCAGATGCAGGCTCTTTTCCGTGTACAGGCCCGCCGGGACGGGCTCTCCGGCGGGGAAATGACGCGCGGCCGGATCGCCGCCGCCCTTTCCGCCCGTCCGCAGCTTCTCTTCGCGGACGAGCCCACCACGGACCTGGATGAAGAAGGCCTCGCGCTGCTGCGGAAGCAGCTCCAGGCCTTCCCTGGCGCGCTGGTCCTGGTCTCCCACGACCGTTCCCTTCTGCGTCTCCTGTGCAGAAGGATCTGGTACCTGGAGGACGGAAAGATTACCGATTTTCCCGGCGGCTACGACGCCTTTATGGAAGAGCGCCGCCGGCAGCGCGACCGGCAGCAGTTTGAATATGATCAGTACCGGGCGGAGCAGAAGCGCCTGAAGGAGTCCGTACAGCGTATGGCGGAAAAGGCTTCCTCCGTCCGCAAGGCGCCTTCCCGCATGGGCAACAGCGAGGCCAGGCTCCACAAACGCGAATGGACCGACTCGGTTCTCCAGCTCAGCCACGCGAAGCGCACCCTGCAGAACCGCATGGAGCATCTGGAAGCAAAGGAAAAGCCGCGGAACCTTCCGGACATCCGGATGAAGCTGGGCGTATCCTCGCCGGTGGAAGCCGGCGTCGTCCTGCGCGTGCAGTGCGAACGGCTTGCCGCGGGCAAAACCGAACTGCTCAGCCGGACCGCGTTTTCCCTTCCCACAGGCAGCCGTACCGCCCTCCTGGGAGCAAACGGCTGCGGAAAAACCACCCTGCTCCGTGTGCTGACCGGCCAGGGCGGAGCGCCTGTCTGTTTCGACGGGAAAATTCAGTTCAATCCGGCCGCGAGGATCGCCTGGTTTGACCAGCACCACGAGAAAACGCTGGATCCGGAAAAGACTGTGCTGGAGAACGTGATGGACGTTTCCGTCCATCCGGAAAGCCTGGCCCGCACGGTGCTGATCCGCCTGAATTTCAGGAGGGACGATGTGTTCAAACCGGTCTCCGTGCTTTCCGGCGGCGAGCGCGCCAAGGTGGCGCTGGCCCGTCTCCTGCTCATGGACTGCAACCTGCTGGTCCTCGATGAGCCGACGAATCATCTGGATCTCTTTACGCTCGAGGAGCTGGAGCGCCTGCTTGCGGATTACGGCGGAACGATCCTCTTTGTAAGCCATGATGAGGAGTTTGTCCGGAAAACCGCCACCCGGATCGTCCGTTTCGACCGGCGGAAGCTGGTTTCCTTCGAAGGCACGCTCGGTGAAATGAAAAACGCGTCCCGCAGGGACACGTCCGCGGAAGAGCTCCGGCTTGCCGTTTCAGCCCTGGAAATGCGGATGGCCGCGCTGGCTGCCCGGATGTCCGCCCCTAAAAAGGGCGACCGGCCGGACCAGCTGCAGGCCGAATACCTTGAGCTCGCGGAAAAGCTGCGTGAACTGAAAAGGAAGGCCGGGGCGGTGTAAACTGCCCCGGTCATTCGTTCTGTTCCGCGTCCAGGATCATTTCCATCCCGGTTTTGTACGGAACAAGGCCCAGTTTTTCGTAGAACGCCCGGGCGCCCGGATTGCAGCTCCAGACATTCAGCGTCACGTTGTATGCGCCCAGTTCCCGGGCGTATTCCCGGATCCGTTCAAACAGCATCCGGCCGACGCCCTGTCCCCGTGCCGCTGCGTCCACGCAGATATCGTCGATATACAGCGTGGTATGTTCCACCATCAGTTCGCCTCCGGAATGCTGGAGGATGCAGAATCCGTGCCCGAGCACCCGGCCCTCTTCATTCACGCAGACGAAGACCGGAGTCCCTTCATCCGCCAGGATCTGTTCCAGTTCCGCGGCATTGTACTTGACCGCCGGGCCCTTGAAAAGGTCCGGGCGGCCGTTGTGATGCACCATATCCACCTGCACCAGCAGTTCCAGGATGGCCGGGATATCGCCGGTCTCCGCGAGCCGGACTCGGTTCATGCCTTTCCCTCCGTTTCTGCGGCGGTCCTTCCGGGTCTTCGCCGGGTCTTTACAGCACCTTGTTCAGGAAATCCCGCGTCCGCGGGTTCTGCGGATTCCCGAAGATTTCCTCCGGTGTTCCCTCTTCCAGGATGCACCCGTCCGCCATAAACAGGACGCGGTTGGCCACCTCCCGGGCAAAGCCCATTTCATGGGTGACCACCACCATCGTCATGCCTTCCCGAGCCAGTTCTTTCATGACATCCAGCACTTCGCCCACCATCTCCGGATCCAGTGCCGAGGTCGGCTCGTCAAACAGCATGATGTCCGGTTTCATGCACAGGGACCGGGCAATGGCCGCCCGCTGCTTCTGTCCGCCGGAAAGCTGGTGGGGATATACGTTCGCCTTGTCCTTCAGCCCGACCCGTTCCAGCATGGCCATGGCGCGTTCCATCGCTTCCGCCTTGCTGCACTTTTTCAGGTCCGTCGGCGCCAGCATCAGGTTCCGCAGTACGCTCATGTTGTTGAACAGGTTGAAGTGCTGGAAAACCATGCCGACCCTTTCCCGCAGGCGGTTGATGTCCGTCTTTTTGTCCGTCAAGTCCTGTCCGTCAATCTGGATCCGGCCGGCGGTGGTCTCCTCCAGCATGTTGAGGCAGCGCAGGAAAGTGGACTTCCCGCTCCCGGACGGCCCGATGACCACGACGACTTCGCCTTCGCAGATCTCCGCGGAAACATCCTGGAGCACCTTCAGGCTGCCGAAATCCTTCTTCAGGTTTTCCACCCGGATTTTTACATTATCTGGATTCATACTTCAGCCTCCTCTCCAGCACCTTGGCCGCCCACTGCAGCAGGAGAATGACAATCAGGTACATGATGGCGACGATCCCCCACGTCTGGAAGGACAGGAAGGTATCCGCCACCACGTTCTTGGCCGTATTGACCAGTTCCGGAAAGCCGATGACCGAAAGAATGGAAGTATCTTTCAGCGTGATGATGAACTGGTTGATGATGCTGGGGATCATGGTACGGATCGCCTGCGGCATGACCACCCGGTGCATGGCCCGCCAGTACGGCATGCCCAGCGAACGGGCTGCTTCCATCTGGCCGATATCCACGGACTGGATCCCGGCCCGGATAATCTCCGCCATGTACGCGCCGCAGTTCAGTGCCAGGCAGATTGAACCCGCCTCCAGCGCTGTCAGCGTCACCTTTGTCCCGACCTTCAGGATGCTGTTGCACAGGTACGGAACGCCGAAGAAAATAAAGTAAGCCAGCACGATCATCGGAACGCCGCGGATCAGGTTCACGAACACCAGCGCGAATCCCCGGCAGAAGCGGTTTTTCAGCACGCTCATGATGCCGACGATCATGCCGATGATACATGCAAAGAACAGCCCGTAGAGCGCCAGGAGCAGCGTCTGCCCCATGGCCCTCATCAGCAGCGGTCCGTATCTGTTGAAAAGATCGATCAAAGGAACCCCGTCCCCTTTCGTGTACAGGATACCGGAGAACAACCGAAAAGAAGGGAGAGCTTACGGAAAAGCGTCTCCCTCCTTCAGGCTCCGGAATCCGGGATTATTCACCCAGGTACTTGGCAAGAATCTCGTCGTACTTTCCGTTTTCCTTGATATTGGCAAGGCCGGCATTGAACTTGTCGACGATTTCCTGCTTCTCGGGATTGAAGATTGCCATGCCGTAGTCCGCGCCTTCGCTCTCGGTTCCGGGAACCAGCTGCAGCGGAACACCGTTGGACTTGATATAGTCCGCCATGATGGGAGTATCATCGAAGCAGGCAGCGCACTGTCCGCTGATAACCGCCTGGTAGATATCCGGGGAGCTTTCAAAGGTCATGACCGTAAATCCGTAGGTTTCCGCAAGGCTGTCCGCATAGGTCTTGCTTTCAGTGCCGGTCTTGACTGCAACGCTCTGGCCCTGCAGCCCCTCAAATCCGGCGATATCGGAATCCCTGGCAACCGCCATGCACTGGGTCGCGTTGTAATACCCGTCGGAGAAGATCCAGCCTTCATTCTGGCGTTTTTCCGTGATGGAAGCGCCGGCAATCATGGCGTCCTTCTGGCCGGCCTGGCAGGCGGCGATGGAAGCGTCCCATCCCAGGGGTTCAATCGTATAGGTGAAGCCCTGGTCCTCCGCGATCGCGGCCAGCAGTTCAACGTCGATACCGACCAGCGTGCCGGTTTCATCTGTGTATTCGAAGGGCCTGAAAGCCGTATCCGTTCCGAAAGTATAGTCTTCCGCGATCGCCGCCGCAGCGCCTGTCATCAGCAGGGCAGCAAGAATGATCGCAAGCAGTTTCTTCATAGACAACTCCTCCTTCAGTCGGCCTTTTGCCGTTTTCTTCTTTTCGCGTAATTATAAAATGCACCGAAAAACCCTGTCAACGCCGTGAAAGCGCTGACAGGGCCTTTCTCTGCATTTCCCGTGTTTTTCTGCGTTCCGTCCGGACCGCGGCATCAGGATTCTGTTACCACAGTGCCTTTCCGCTGTCCTCCGCGGCGGCGAAGGGGCCCGGTATGGTATCTGTTCCCCGCGGATTTCCGAAGTAATCCCGGTTGAAGATAATTTCCGTGCCGTCCGGGTTCTCGAACCGTTCTTCCGGCTCGAAGGCGCAGCCCAGCACACCGCTCGTGATGATGCCGTCCCGGAAGCCCTTCAGGCGGCTGTACAGGTTGGTTTTCAGCACCGGCTTCCCGTCCTTCTCCGTCAGGGTTACCTTCACGCCGCCCTTCTTGTCCTCCAGGCAGTGCGCTTCCTTATGGTAGACCGTCGCGCCGTTGAAATAGGCATTTCCGTCCACCCAGACCGGCAGGTGCCCGAAGTGTGCCTGTGCCAGTCCGCCCATGTTGGGCTCCGCGCCTTCTTTGAACGGGGCGTACCATTCCTCATAGGTCGGGAAAATATCGAACGGCGCCGTACCCACGGTCAGGTAATCCGAGTCCGTCGGTTTCTTTTCCGGGTTCACCGGTCCGGCCTGCACAAAAATGTTGTTGTAGATCCGGTCGTCCCCGTGCAGGATCGTCATGAAGCCGGCCACTTCCGTCCGGTGGCGGATGTGGTAGGGTGTGTAGCGGGGTTCCCGCTGCCCGTTCACGACGCTGTCCACGCCGCTGTTGATCAGGCTGAAAGCGCCCAGCATCAGGTTATGCACGCAGGCGATTCCCTCGCTCGGGATCGTCACGCTCACCGGGCTCATCAGGACGTTGTTGTCGATCAGGGTCGGGCCGTGGCCCACTTCGATGAACACGTCCGTTGAGAACATGGCGCCCCGCGCCGGTGTCCGGCCTTCCGGACGCCAGTTGCTGTGCATCAGGTTCTGGCTGATCCGCGCGCCCTGGGCCTCCCAGTCCAGCCATACGCCCATGATGCAGTTGTGGATATAATTCCGGCGGATCGTCACGTCGATTGCCGCGTGCAGCTTGATGCCCGCGGTTTCTGCGCCGCCCAGCTGCTGGGAATTGCAGATGTGGTGGATATGGCAGTCCTCGATCACCGAGAACACACCGCCCATCCGGCCGACAATCCCGGTCTGTTCGCAATGGTGTACTTCACAACGGCGGATGATATGGCTTCCCACTTTTTCCTTCAGCCACCCGTGGTACTGTCCGCGGCAGACCGCGTCCCGCTCCATCTGGGTCGGGCTTTTCACCCGGCGGCGGTAGAAATACATGTCGTTTTCCGGGTCCAGGTACTTGCCCAGCGAGATGCCGCAGCAGCGGCTGTTGCTCACTTCACAGTCCTCGATGATCCAGCCCTTTGACCAGTGCGGGCCGATCAGTCCGTCCTGGTAGGCCGCCGGCGGCGCCCAGGTCGTCGCCGCTTTGGTCAGCACGAAGCCGCTGACCGTAATGTATCCGATCCCGGTCCGGTCCGGCATGAACACATTCCGCCGGACGGCGATCTCCACGTTCTCCCCGTTCGGATCCTTGTCCCGGAAATTCGCGTACAGGACCGTCTCATCCCCGTCCTGCTCCGTGTACCACAGGTAGGAAGCCTCTTCCTGGTCCCATGCGCAGGGATCCGGTTTGCCGGCCAGGCATTCCTCCAGGCTCACGGTTTCGTACATCGCCCGGTCGTTCAGGTATACCGATCCGGTATGCCGTACCGTCGGCGCGAAATACCAGTCGCCGCAGACCATTTCCTTATAGGGATTGTAAGCGCCGAATACGCCGTTGTTTACCCGGGCGGTCCACGTCGTTCCCTTCACTTTCTTCCATCCGGTGACTGCTTCCGCGCCGGTGATCACAGCGCCTTTCATTTCCGTGCTGCGGTAGGTGATCCGCGCTTCTTCCGTTCCCGCGTTCACCGGGTTCACATACTCCCGGTAAACGCCCGGCGCCACCAGCACTTCGTCGCCCGGCTTCGCGATTTTTGCCGCGTCATTGATCCGCCGGAAGGGCGTCTCCCGGCTGCCGTTTCCTTCCCGTCCCGCATGGATGTCAACATAGTAAATCATGGGCCTTCCCCTTTCGTTATCGTGTGTCAGTAGATCCTGTAATGGCCTGTCAGCATCAGCAGGCAGAAGAAATACAGGCAGTTGTCGTAATACCTCCGGACGCCCTTCCGCAGCGGGGTTTCCGCGAAGATCCTCAGGAATTTCTCCCGGTGCGCGCTCCGGCTGGAGATGGACGCGGCGCCCAGTACCGCGAGGATGGCTGTGGGATGCATTGCCGGTTCCGTCTGCGGCGTTCCGTCCAGCTCATATGCCCGCAGGTCCTCCAGGTCCTGTTTCGCGAAGAAGTCCTGCAGCCGGGTGTTCACATCGTCCTCTTCCGGATGCGGGCCGAACCAGACATGGTCCAGGGCAATATTCTCCGCAACCCGGTAGGCGTCGGAATAATAAACCCAGGGTTTGCGGAACAGCAGGACGGTTTTCCCGTCGTAATCCGCGTATTCCGGGCTCAGTCCGGTTACGGGATCGGCGGATTTCACCAGGTACTTCCGGCTTTCCTCCGCTGCCTGCCGCCAGAACTCCCGGTCCTCCTCATCGGCCCGCTGCGCGAACAGGTCGTAAAAATGCGGCAGGTGGTAGCTCGGATCGGAAATTTTCATCCCCGGCACAAAGCGGATATACTTGTTCGCCGGTTCCCACATGGGCTCCCCGCCCGGCACCAGTTCATGCTGGTGCACCGCGTGGCGGAGGATTTCCCTCGCCTGTTCCGAATAATGGAAGATTCCTTCCCCGTCGCCCCACCGGGCGGACGCCATGAACAGTGCCATGGCGAAGTATTCCTCGCCGTCCGGCGCGGGCCCTTCGGCGTTGTGCTTCCCGTCCAGCCGGACCGACCACGCGAAATACCCTGCGTTCGGGCCTTCGCGCAGGCGCATGTACCGGTCGGAAAAAGTCCAGAGCCGGTCAAAGATGTCCTTCCGGTCCATCTGGACGCACATCATCATCCCGTAGCTCATGCCTTCCGTCCGGGCGTCTGTATTGCCGGTATCCACCATGCACCAGGCGTCCTCATCCGTATGATGGCAGAAGTTTTCCTCCGGATCAAAGAAGATGGTCTCAAAAGCCTGCTCAACCCGTGCCCGTGCCTCTTCTTCGCTGATTCCGATTTCCGCAAGATAATTGGGATACTTTCCGCTTACGATTGCTCCTTCGCTCATTTGTCCTCCCGTCTGGCTTTTCTGTCCGGTTTTTGTCAAATTTGTACGAACCTTTTCTGTATTTTAATCGTTTTTTCGCGTTCCTGTCAAGCTTGTCTTTCCTTCCGCAGCCCGGTATAATACCCGTGGAAAAACCCGGGGTTTCCCCGCCTCAGCGGAAACCCCGTCCCTTTTTGACTGATGATTTTTCCCGGGAAATCGATACAGGAGGAGTATATATATGCGCATTCTGCTGATCCGCCACGCGGAGCCGGATTATTCTGTGGATTCCCTGACCCCCAGGGGCCAGGTGGAGGCGGAGCTCCTCAGCCGCCGGATGATCCGCTACGATATCCGTGATTTCTACGTCTCCCCGCTCGGCCGGGCCAGGGATACCGCTGAATATACCCTCAGCAAACTCGGCCGCACGGCGGAAGTCCTGCCCTGGCTGGCGGAATTCCGCGGCCGCTGTACGGATCCGGAAACCGGCGCCCTCCACCTTCCCTGGGATTTCCCGCCCCGCTTCTGGTCCGCCCTTCCCGGCGCTTTCGACATTGCGCGGTGGACGGACGCTCCGCTTTTCAGGGACACGGATGTCAGGACGGTCTGGCAGGAAACCGTGGACGGCACGAAGGAACTGCTGGCGCGTTACGGTTTCCGCAAGGATGGTCCCGTCTGGCTCGGGGACGCGAACTCCCGGGATACCATTGCGCTTTTCTGCCATTTCGGCATCTCCATGGCGGTCCTGGCGGTCCTGACAGACTGCTCTCCCCTTGTGCTCTGGCACCGGTTCCTCACGCTTCCTTCTTCCGTGACGGAAGTCATCACCGAGGAGCGGGTCCGCGGGGAGGTCTCCTTCCGGATCACCCGCGTCGGCGACATCACCCACCTGGAATCTGCCGGTGAAAAAAGAAGCACTGCCGGATTGTATCCGGAGTGCTTCACAGGGATCGATTCCACGGATCCCGCGGTCAACGGGACGCTCGGAACAGAAATCGTATATTAATAGACAAACTGGAAGATACAGAACGCGGCGTAGATGCACAGCAGGACGATTCCCTGTACGCGGGTCAGCTTTTCCCGTTTCAGGGCGGGCAGCGTCATAAACGCCATTACAAACAGCATCACAGGGATATCCACGATCAGTGACACAGGCGTGCCGCCGATCGTTTTGTTTTCCATCGCGAGGATGGAGAACGGGTGGATCGTCACGGCAATTCCGCTCACCAGGACCAGGTTGAACAGGTTCGCGCCGACGATATTCCCCAGGCTCAGGGCGCTGTGTCCCTTGACCAGTGCGGTAATGGCCGTAACCAGTTCCGGCAGGCTTGTGCCCAGCGCGACGAAGGTCAGGGCGATCACCGACTGCGGAACGCCGAGGCTTTCCGCGATGACCGTACCGTTGTCCACCAGGAGCCTCGCGCCGACGGCGATGCAGGCTGCCCCGGCCGCAAGCTTCAGGATCGATTTCCACAGGGGAGTTTCCTTCGTTTCGTTTTCTTCGGCTTCGGTTTCTTCCGTTTCAGCGCCGATCAGGCCGTTCTTTTTCCCGTGCACGATCGTATACGCGATATAGGCGGCGAACATTGCCAGGAGAACCAGGCCGGTCCAGCGAGAGAAATAACCCGTGGCATAGGCCGTTCCGGCATACAGGGCCGCGGCGGCGAAAAAGAAAAGCACCGGGATCCGGTAGGCTTTCCCGTCCACGGAGCAGGGCCGGACCGCAAAGGTCAGCGCGGAAATCAGGGCGGTATTGCAGATGACGCTGCCGATCGCGTTGCCGTAGGCGATTCCGCTGTGGCCTTCAATGGCGCCTGTTGCCGATACCAGCACTTCCGGAAGCGTCGTGCCGATGGAGACCACCGTCGCGCCGATGATCAGCTCAGGTACATGCAGCCGGTGGGCCAGTTCAACGGATCCGTCCACAAACCAGTCCCCGCCTTTGATCAGCAGGATCAGTCCCAGTGCAAACAGCAGAATCGGTACGAGCATGCTCTCCGTGCCTCCGGATCTCAGAATGGTTGTATTCTATCACAGATCTTCTTCGCTGGAACAGTGAAAACGGTTTTTTACCCCGGTCTATTTTTCCGAATTCGGAGAAATAGGAATCCGGCGCGGCGCATGCCGCCGGGCAGGCAGCATGGAAAAACGTCCGTGTGTAGTTTCACACGGACGTTCTGCGAACACCGGGCAGTCTTACTGCTTCGCGATCTCAGCCAGCTTTGCAAAGCCTTCGGCGTCGTTGACAGCCAGGTCGGCCAGCATCTTGCGGTTGACTTCGATGTTCTGCTTCTTCAGGCCTGCGATGAGCCTGGAATAGCTGATCCCGTTCAGCCGGGCGGCAGCGTTGATACGGGTGATCCACAGGCGGCGGAATTCGCGCTTGCGCAGCTTTCTTCCGATGAAAGCATAGCGCAGGCTGCGCGCAACCTGTTCTTTCGCGGCGCGGTACTGCTTGGATTTCGCTCCGAAGTAGCCCTTCGCCAGCTTCATAACCTTGCGGCGGCTTTTATGGGCGCTTACAGCCCTCTTGATACGTGCCATTTTGATTTTCCTCCTTGCCGGTTAATAGGCTTACTTGTAAGGCAGCAGCTTATGAATCGTGCGGGCTTCGGCGGCATTGTCGACAATACCGGTGTTCCGCAGGTGACGGGTGCGTTTGGTGGTCTTCAGATGCACCTGATGGTTGGCGTTCATCTGCTTATGCTTTACAATACCGGATTTGGTAAAGGAAAAGCGCTTGGCAGCCCCGCGATGGGATTTCTGTTTAGGCATAGTGTGGTCCTCCTTCCAGTACGGTTATTCCTGCGTCTCTTTCGAGGCAGCTTTCTCCCTCTGCGCCTTCTTTTCGGCGAATGAGGCCTTCAGGGCCTTGGGAGCCAGGATCATGATCATGTTGCGGCCATCCAGCAGCGGGCGGCGTTCCACCATACTGACGTCCTTGCACCGGTCGGCGAAATCCTGCATGACTTTCAGGCCGATTTCGCTGTGGGTGATCTGCCGGCCGCGGAAGCGAATGGATACCTTGACCTTATCGCCGTTCTCCAGGAAGCGGAGCGCCATCTTCGCCTTGGTGTTCACATCGTTTTCCTCGATGGTGGCGGACAGCTGCACTTCCTTGATATCGACAACGCGCTGATTCTTCCGGTTCTCGCGCTCCCGCTTGGATTGCTCGTAGCGGTACTTGTCATAGTCCAGCAGCTTGCATACGGGCGGCACGGCGGAAGGCTGGATCTTGGCCAGGTCGTACCCTCTCCCCTCTGCCAGTGCGAGCGCCTGCTGCGTGGTCATGACGCCGAGCTGTTCGCCGTTCTCGTCGATCAGTCGAACTTCCCGGTCGCGGATTGCTTCATTGATCATCAGTTCGGTTGCGATGTCCATGCACCTCCATAATAAATGAGCGGCGGGTTCAACCCGTCGCTCATGTGCACACAGCGGAATCCTGTCATTCAGGATGCTTCGTGACCCGGCGGTGGAAACCGCCAAGGTGAGAGACGGGCAAGCCTCTGCTTTCAAACAAAAGGGATATTACCATAAGCCGTCGCAGGCTGTCAAGCAGTTTTTTCAGGAACAGCTTCCGCTCTCCCCGGGAACCGGTGTTCCGGTTCTGCCGTATGCAAGGGGGCGGCGTTCAGGCTGCTTTCATATTATAAGGAATTCACCAGGTCAAACATCGCCGTGTTGAACTGCTTTTTGCGTTTCAGGGCAGTTTCAATGGGCATATAGAATACCCGGCCCTTCTGCATGCCGATGACCTGGTTGCTGATGCCGTCCCGCAGCAGCCGCACCGCCAGGTTGCCAGCTTCAAAGGCAAACGCGCTGTCGCGGGCGGTGGGGTTCGCGCCGCGCTGCACATACCCGATCACGTTGGCCCGGGCTTCCACCATGCCGCACATCCGTTTCATCACGGAAGCAAAGCGGACCGCGCTCATGGGCTCTTCCGGATAGCAGGCCTTGCCGTGGCTCGTCAGGAACTTGTAGAGGTTGAACGGCGCCATGGATTCGTAGCAGCCTTCCGCCATGACGATCGTTGCCCGGAAATTGCCCCGGTTCAGCTGGCGCTGCAGCTGCAGCGCGGTGGCTTCCACCGTCCACGGAACTTCCGGTACGATCACGATCTCACTGCCCGTGGAGACCGCGGCTGTCAGGGCGATATCGCCGCAGTGCCGTCCCATGACCTCCACGACGGCGGGCCGGTCGTGGCTGCGGGATGTGGCGCGGATCTTGCGGATCGCGTCCACGCATACGTTCACGGCGGTGTCGAAGCCCAGGGACATTTCCGAGTAGGCCAGGTCGTTATCAATGGTGCCCGGAATACCGATACAGGGCATCCCCAGCCGGCACAGCTCGATGGCGCCGTTAAAGCTTCCGTCGCCGCCGATGACGACCAGGCCGTCGATTTCCATATCCCGGAGGGTCTGCATGGCCACTTCCCGGTATTTTGCCTGCCGGAACTCATCGCACCGGGCTGTCCGGAGATAGGTACCCGGTTCATCCGCAATATCCAGCACCGTTTCCAGCGTCAGTTCCTGGAGGTCATCCCGGATATTGGTGCTTTTGCGCAGCAGGCCGTTATATCCGCGTTTGATTCCGATCAGCGGAATGCCATACAGTGCGGCGCTCCGCGCCACGGACATCACCGCGGCGTTCATTCCCGGGCTGTCTCCGCCGCTGGTCAGTACACCGATCTTTCTCATATTCTGTTCGCTCCTTTGAGATGTCCGCAGGGCGGACTTCTTCATGCTGGATTCAGTATATCATATCTTGCTTCGGCAGGAAAGAAATAGATTCTGTAATAACCGTGTAACAATTTCTTTACATTTTGAAAACTTAATGATATACTATGGTCGCAATTCAATGCATCGGTTGACGGTCTTTTTCCTGAAGGAGGATGATGATATGAAACACCGCCGTCTGGTTTGTTTCCTGGCTGCCTTTGCGCTGGCGGTCTGCTCCTGCGCCCCGGCGTTTGCGCTGCAGGCTTCCACGCTGAGCATAGGTTCCCGCGGGGAGGATGTCCGCAAAATGCAGCAGGCGCTGATCGATCTCGGTTATCTGAAGGGTAAGGCCGACGGAATCTTCGGCCGGCAGACCTTCCAGGCTGTCTGTAATTTCCAGACCGCCAGCAAACTGACGGCGGACGGCCTGGCCGGGAAGAAGACCCTGGCGGCTCTGTATTCCGCTTCTTCGGGTTCCTCCGGTTCCTCTTCCCAGCAGCAGGGTTCGTCTTCCGGATCTTCCGGATCCTCCTCCCAGTCGCAGGGTTCGTCCTCCGGATCTTCTTCGTCTTCCGGCAGCCTCTTCGGGGGAAACTATGCCACGCTCCGGCTCAATGACCGGAATGACCGTGTAAAGGTCATGCAGCAGGCCCTGATCCGCCTGAACTACCTTTCCGGCAAGGCGGACGGGATCTTCGGAAATCAGACGCTGAATGCGGTCCTTTCCTTCCAGCAGAAGAACAGCCTGACGGCGGACGGCCTGGCAGGAAAGAAAACCCTGGCAGCCCTGGAAGCGGCGATCCAGGGCGGAAGCGGAAGCAGTTCCTCTTCCGGCAGCCAGTCCTCCGGTTCTTCTTCGTCTTCCTCCTCTTCCTCACCGTCCTCTTCGCTGACGACCACCGCGCCGGACGGCAGCAAAGTCCGCCTGCTGCACTGGTACAACGATGTCAAACCCACGCTGAGGGGCGGACAGCACCTGCTGGTCTATGATCCTTCCACCGGCATCTCCTGGACGCTCCGGATCCACTCCTGCGGCCGCCACTGCGACGCGGAGCCCCTCACCGCGCAGGATACCGCGAATATGGTGAAGGCCTTCGGCGGGCAGAATACCTGGAACCAGAAAGGCGTCTTTGTCAAACTTCCCTCCGGAATCTGGACCGTCGGTTCCACCCATGACATGCCTCACGAGAGCGGCACGATTTCCGACAACAATTTCAACGGCCATCTGTGCGTGCATTTCCTCCGGGATATGGCGGAAGCCAAGGAAAAAGACCCGAACTACGGCGTCGCGAACCAGGAAACCATCCGTGCCCTCTGGAAATCCATGACCGGCGAGGTCATCTCAAACTGAACATTGCGGGAAATGTCAGATTGTCAGGGAAAAAACCTTGACAATCTTTTTTTGTTCTGTATAATACTCCTGTCAATGCAAAACCATTGACACAAGAGGGGGTTGCAGATGGCGCAGGAGGATCTTCGGAAAAAGGTGGATCTCGCCTTCCTTTCTGCTTTCTACGGCGGGCTTCTGACCGAGAAGCAGCGCAGGGTCCTCGCCCTGCACTGTGAAGAGGATCTTTCCCTCGGTGAGATCGCCGCCGATGTCGGGATTTCCCGCCAGGCCGTGCATGAGACGATTTCCCGCGCCGCTGCCCGGCTGAATGAGATGGAAGCGTCCCTCGGTGTTGCCGCCCGTTTCCGCCGGATGGAGGCCGGGCTGCAGGAGGCCCTGGACGCGCTGAAAAATACGGATTATGCCCGGGCGGAGCGGCTGCTCGACAGTCTGCTCGCCATGGACCAGGAGGAGAACAATGGCCTTTGAAGGCTTGAGCGAAAAGCTGCAGGGAGCCCTGCGGAAGATGACCGGCCGCGGCCGGCTCAATGAACAGACCGTCCGGGAGGGTATGCGCGAAGTGCGTATGGCCCTGCTCGAGGCGGACGTCAACTACGCCGTCGCCAAGGATTTCATCCGGAAGGTAACAGACCGGTGCGTCGGTGCCGATGTCCTGTCTTCCCTCTCCCCTTCGCAGCAGGTCATCAAGATCGTCAATGAAGAAATGACGGAGCTGATGGGCAGCACCAATGCCCGGCTCAACTGGTCCTCCTCCGTCCCGACGATCTTCATGCTCTGCGGCCTGCAGGGCGCCGGCAAAACCACCATGTGCGCCAAGCTGGCCGGATACCTGACCAAGCAGGGGAAAAAGCCCATGCTGGCCGCCTGCGACATCTACCGTCCCGCCGCCATCAGGCAGCTGCAGGTCGTCGGTCAGCAGGTCAACGTGCCCGTCTTTGAAAAGGGCACCCAGGACCCGGTCAAAACCGCGAAAGAAGCTGTCGAATATGCCCGCTATTACCAGCGGGACGTGCTGATCATCGATACCGCCGGCCGCCTGCATATCGACGAGGAACTCATGGACGAGCTCGACCGGATCAAAACGGCTGTCCGTCCGTCCGAAATCCTGCTCACCGTCGACGCCATGACCGGCCAGGACGCGGTCACCGTCGCGAAGTCCTTCGATGAGAAGCTCGACGTCACCGGCGTCATCCTGACCAAGCTGGACGGCGATACCCGCGGCGGCGCGGCGCTTTCCATCAAAGCCGTCACCGGCAAGCCCATCAAGTTCAGCGGTATCGGTGAAAAGCTGACGGATATCGAGCCCTTCCATCCGGACCGGATGGCTTCCCGGATCCTCGGTATGGGCGACGTGCTCACCCTGATCGAGCAGGCTTCCGAAGCTTTCGACGAACATGACGCCGAGAAGTTCGCCCGCAAGGGTATGAGCAGCAAGCTCACCCTTGAGGACTTCCTGGACCAGATGCAGAGCATGAAGAAAATGGGCGGCCTCCGCAGCATGATCGGCATGCTCCCCGGCATGAGCGGCAAGGACATCGACGTAGATGACAATGCCATGAAAAAGCCCGAAGCCATCATCCGTTCCATGACGCCGAAGGAACGCCGCGACCCTTCCCTCCTCAATGCTTCCCGCCGCAAGCGGATCGCCGCCGGTTCCGGCACCTCCGTGCAGGATGTGAACACCCTGATCCGCCAGTTCGAGCAGGCGCAGCAGATGATGAAGCAGATGATGGGCGGCAAGGGAAAGAACCGTATGCGCATGCGCTTCCCCGGAATGCCCGGGATGTAACTGTTTTGTTGGACTCATATACGCTGACAGGTATATGTTTTCCATAGATGATTCTATTTTATATGTTTTGAAGGAGGATTCCGAAATGTCTGTCAAAATTCGTCTGAAGAGAATGGGTATGAAGAAAAAGCCTTTCTATCGTGTTGTGGTTGCCGACATCCGCAGCCCCCGCGACGGCCGCTTCATTGAGGAGATCGGTTATTATGATCCCATGACCCAGCCCGCCGAGATCAAGGTCGACAACGAGCGCGCAAAGTACTGGCTCGGCGTTGGCGCCCAGCCCACCGACACCGTCCGCATTCTGCTGAAGAAGTCCGGTGCCATCGAAGAGAAGTAATGGACGCCGAGAAAGGATGTACCCATGCAAGAACTACTTACCTTTGTGGCGCAGTCACTGGTGGAGCATCCCGAACAGGTGAGCGTCACTGAGACCGAAGGCCCGGAAGCCGTGATCCTCGAGCTGCATGTGGCGGAAGAGGATATGGGCAAGGTCATCGGAAAGCAGGGCCGTATAGCCAAGGCGATCCGCGCCGTGGTCAAAGCGGCTACCGCAAAAAACAGCAAACCTGTTTTTGTAGAAATCCAGTAATACAGGCAGCACGGGATCCGTAGCAGAAACGGATCCCGCTTTTTTTGTCAGTCATTGCTTTCATTCGCGTGTTTCATGTATTATAGTAGATTATGGAATCTTCCTTCGGTCCTCCAGCGCCCGCCGGAGGATCTGACCGGCTGAAATCATTCTGAAAGGATATCCCACGATGCAGGAATATCTGTTGATCGGCACCGTTCTCAAACCCCAGGGAATCCGCGGCGAAGTCAAGATCAAACCGTATGCGGCCCGGGTGGAGATGTTTTCCTCCTGGAAAAACCTGTTCCTGGAGGAGAAAGGGGCCTGGACCCCTGTTCCGCTGAAAGTGACCCGGATCCATGACGGTTTTGTGTATGCGCACCTCTCTGGCAGCGCGTCCGCTGAGGATGCCGAAGCCTTCCGGGGCCGGGATCTGTATATTGACCGCGCCCACGCTGCGCCGCCGGAGGATGGCGCCGTCTTCATTGCCGACCTGATCGGCTGCGTGGCCGAGGACGAAGCCGGAAACCCGGTCGGCACCCTGACCGATGTCCTCCAGTACGGCTCCGTGGATACCTGGGTTTTCCGGACGCCCGGCGGTACGCTCATGGCGCCGGCCCTGCTCTCCGTCTTTCCGGAGGTGGATCCCGTGGCTGGGAAGATCCGGGTCTGTGCCGAAAAGCTGCGGGAGGTGGCCGTCCTTGACCGTTAATATCCTCACCGTCTTTCCGGAAATGTTCGAAAGCGTTTTCGCCGCAAGCATCCTCGGCCGCGCCCGGGAGCAGGGCCTCCTCGAAATCCGCCTGACGGACATCCGCGCCTTTTCGGCCGCCAAGCATAAAAACACCGATGATTATCCCTTCGGCGGCGGTGCAGGAATGGTCATGACCGCCCAGCCGATCATGGACGCCATGGCGTCCGTGTCTGCTTCCCTGCCCGGTGCCCGCCGGATCTACCTCGGTCCGAGGGGGCGGAAACTGACCACAGCCCTCGCCCGGGAGCTTGCGCAGGAGGATTCCCTGATCCTTCTCTGCGGCCACTATGAGGGCGTGGATCAGCGGGCGCTGGATGCATGTATCGATGAAGAGATCAGTATCGGGGACTATATCCTGACCGGCGGCGAACTGGCCGCCATGGTGCTCACGGACTGCGTCGCCCGCTTTATTCCCGGTGTGCTCGGCTGCGCCGAAAGCCCGGAGGAGGAATCCTTTTCCGACGGCCTCCTGGAGTATCCGCAGTATACCCGCCCCCGGGAACTGGACGGCCGTTCCGTTCCGGAAGTGCTGCTCAGCGGCGATCATGCGAAGATCCGTGCCTGGCGGCGCCGGGAAAGCCTCCGCGCCACGCTGCGTTTCCGGCCGGACCTGCTGGAAAGCGCGGACCTTTCGCCCGATGACCTGAAAATCGTAAAGGAGCTGGAAAACGAATGTTCCTCCGAAAGCTGACGGTGATCCTGGTTCCCCTGTGCATGCTCCTGGTCCTCTGCCTGCTGATGCCCCTGCTGTTCTCGCTGGACTGGTATTTCGGCGGCCTCCTGATCGGCCTCCTCCTGGGAACGCTCCTCAGCCTGCTGCTGCCGCTGGCCGGTGCCACACGGCTCCGGGAGCCGTTTGCCTGGCTGCTCTGGATCCCTGCCGCCGTCATTCTGCTGGTCCTGCTTTATCAGTACCTGGCGTCTGTCGGCGCCGGACAGGATCTTCCGGTCCTCCGCCTGCTGGCCGTTTCCCCCGGTTCTTCCGGTTCCTGGATCATCGGCCTGGAAGCCGCCTTCGCGGCCTACCTCCTCGCCTTCTCCGTCCGTACCGGAAGGGGCATCTGACGTCCGGCTGTAAATGATAAGCTGCGAATTCTTTTGTTTGGAGTGATAATATGACGACCCTCTTTCTCGATGCCTCCCGCTATGCGGCCCCGCGTGAGCTGCACGCGGCCCTGAAAGCGATGCTGTCCCTGCCGGACTGGTACGGCATGAATGCGGATGCCCTGCATGACTGCCTGGCGGAGCGCCGGGAGCCGGTTTGTCTCTGGATTGCTTCCCCCGGGGAAGGCGAAGTGGCCCGTTCCCTTGCTGCCGTCTGTGCGGTCGTGGAGGATCTGGGCGGTTCTGTAAAAAACGTCTGAGGAGGCCTGCGTATGAAACTGCATGTACTGGGCGTCAGCGGGCCTTTTCCGGAAAGCGGCGGCGCCACATCCGGCTACCTGCTGGAATCGGGGGATACCCTGCTGCAGCTGGACCTGGGAAGCGGCGTCCTGGCCCGCCTGACAGCGCTGATGCCGCCCGAGTCCCTTTCCGCGATCCTGCTTTCCCACTGGCATTTCGACCATGCGGCGGACCTGACGGTTCTGCTTTACCGGCTGGAAGCCATGGGCCGCACCCTCCGGGTCTTTGCCCCGGCAGACGAATCCTCCGCGCTTCGGAAGATCGTCGCCGGCGCGTCCTGTTTCGAACTCACTGACGTCGCTCCCGGCGATTCCTTCACGGTCGGTTCCTGCACCGTGTATGCAGGGGAAGCCCGCCATCCGGTCCCGGCGGTCGGCTGGCGGATTGAATCGGAAGGCCGGGTTTTCGGCTACACCGGGGATACCAACACCCTGCCGTCCCTGGCAGGTTTTTACCGCGGTTCTTCCCTGCTGCTTGCGGATGCGCTTTTTCCGTCCGAAAACTGGGCTGAAGGGAAACCCCACCTTTCCGCCCCTCTGGCGGCGGAACTGGCCCGTGACGCCGGTGCCGGCCGTCTGGTGCTGACCCACTTCAATCCCCTGTTTCCGACCCGGCTCCTGCTCCGGGAGGCCCAGGCTGTGCATCCGCATGTAAGCCTGGCGGTTCCCGGCGCCGTCCTGGAAATATGACGGCCCGCCAGCGGGCCTGGCTGCTGCCGCCGGCCGCCCTGTCGCTGGCTGCCGGCATTCTTCTGGGCCGGGGAATGTCCTCCCTGCTCCTGCCCCTGCTGGCCTGCCTTCCTGCCGTCGCCGCCGTGTCCCTGTTGCGGGGACGTTTCCGTTTTGCCGCCTGCCTGGTCCTGTTCCTGGCGGTCGGCGCCGCTGCCGGCCAGGCCGCGTGGCACCCTGCGCTCCCGCCGGAAGGACAGTATGAAGTCCGCGGTATTGTCGCGGACGAAATCCGCTTCGGCCGTTTCGGCCAGGTTCGCACATCCCTGTCAGAGGTGACGCTCAACGGCCGTCCCCTGTCCTCCGGCGCGTACTGGACCTTCTATACCGAAGAGGAAACGCTCCCGGAAGGGCTGGCTCCCGGCCGGGAAGTCTCCTTCAGCGGATCCCTGTATCACCCCGGAGGCGCGGAAAACCCGGACGGATATGATTTCCGGGAAGAGCTGCTCCGCCGGGGAATCACCGTCGGGCTGTACGGGGATGAAGGCCTGTCGGTGTCCGCCCCTTCCGTCCTGTCCTTCGCGGGATCAGCCGCCGCCTGGCGTGCCCGCCTGGGCGCGGCCCTCGTACGGGAAATGGGGGAAGAAGCCGGCGGATATACTTCCGCGCTCCTGCTCGGAAGCCGTTCCATGATCCCTTCCGAAGACCGCGCCGCGTTTTCGCGGCTCGGCGTCGCCCATGTCCTGTCCGTCAGCGGGTTTCATACCGGCGTCCTGGTGATGCTGCTTGCCGGCCTGTTCCGCCTCCTGCGGCTGAAACAGCCGGTCCGCCTGGTGCTGTATGCCGCGGTTCTGCTTGCCTATTGCGCGCTGTGCGGGTGGAATCCGCCGGTCGTCCGCGCTTCCCTGCTGCTGATGCTGGTGCTTGGCGGGAAGCTCCTCAACCGGCCGCGGATCGGGCTCCATCTCCTGTGCGCGGCGATGATCGTTATGCTTCTCTGGTCGCCGGTCCAGCTGACCGGAGTCTCCTTCCAGCTGACCTTCGGTGCGATGTTCGGCATCTCGCTGCTGTCCCCGTACCTGGATTCGCTGGATCCTTTCCGCGGGAAAGTCTCCCGCCGCCTCTGGTCTTCCGCGGCCGTGGTGCTCGGCGCGCAGCTTGGCGTCCTGCTTCCGGAACTGTATTGGTTCCAGAAGCTGCCCCTGCTCTCCCTGCTGGTAAACCTTCCGGTTTCCGCCTTTGCCGCGCTTTTGCTGGCGGTCGACTGGATCGTTCTCCTGCTCCTGCCCGTTCCCTTCCTGTGCCGCCCGCCGGCCGCGGCGGGAGGCCTGCTCACCGGTTGGCTGGTACAGGGGGTAAAAGCGGTTTCCGCCCTGCCGGGAATCACCTTGTGGACCCGCGCGTCCACCTGGCTGACGGTCCTGGGGATGATCCCTGTTTTCTGTGCGCTCTGCTGCCTCTTCCGCCTGAAACGCGGCATGCGGATCCTGTGCCTGGCAGGCGGCCTGGCTGTTGTCTGCCTTTCGCTCATCCCCCTGCCGCATCATGGCACCGAATACATCCAGTTCAGTGTCGGCAATGCCGATGCCGCTGTTCTCCGGGATGAGGAACAGGTCTGGGTCCTGGATACCGGCACGGACGACGGGGTGGTCAGCGGTTTTCTCCGCCGGAACCGTCTCACTCCCGATGCCGTAATCCTGACGCACCTGCATACGGATCACGCTGCCGGCCTGCAGTCGATCCTGGAGGACGAAATCCCGGTCCGGACGCTTTATCTGCCGGCAGGCGCCGAAGACCAGCAGGTCGATGACGGTATTCTCGCGCTGCTGGACGTTTTTCGCGCTTCCGGTACGGAGATCCGGGAGCTTTCCCGGGGAGATGTCCTTCCGTCGCCTTCCGGTTCCCTGGCCGTTCTCTGGCCGGAGGCAGGAAAGACCCGTCCGCGCCAGGATGCCAACAACTATTCGCTGGCTTCCCTGATCACCCTGCAGGGCGTAAGGCTGCTGCAGGCGGGAGACCTGGCAGGCCTTTTTGAAGGATATGCCGCCGTTCCAGCGGACCTGCTCAAGGCTGCGCATCACGGCTCTTCCTCCTCCACGTCGCCCGGATTCCTTTCCGCCGTGGATCCGGAAGCGATCCTGCTCAGCTGTGAAAAGCTTTCCAGGCATGAAAGCTTTGCGGAGCGTGCGGGAAAAATCCCCGTCTGGTCCACGGCCGCGGGCGGCGCGCTCACTGTGCGCTTTTCGGACGGGACGTTCACCGTAATCCCTTATCTTCCTGATGACTGATCCCGGAGGTACCTGATCATGGATCGCAAGGATTTTGACCGGCTCCTGGCGCAGGGGGGCATTCCCTCTGTCCTGCTCTTTGAAGGGGACGAGGAGCATATGAAGCAGGCTGCCCTGGAAGCCCTGCAAAAAAAACTGCTGCCGGAAGGACTGGAGGACCTGAACCGGACCATGCTCGATGCGCCGGACACGGACCAGGTCATTGCCGCCGCGGAAACGCTTCCTTTCATGGCGGACCGCAGGCTTGTGATCGTCCGGGATCATCCGGCGCTCACCGGCCGCGCCGAGGCGGATGACCGCCTGTCGGACTATCTTCCCTCCGTGCCGCCTTCCACGGTGCTCCTTTTCTACTGCGCGCAGAAACCGGATGGCCGGAAAAAGCTGTATTCCGTCATCAAAAAGCTGAACGGAATCGTCGTCTTCTCCCCCCTCCGGGACCGGGAACTGACAGCTTTCGTCACCTCCGCGTTCAGGGACCTCGGCAAGGAATGTGACGAGCGCACCGCGGATTTCCTGGTCTTTACCTGCGGAAGTGACACTGCCCTGCTCCTGACGGAAATTGCCAAGGTGGCTTCCCATGCCGGGGACGCTCCGGCGATTCACCCGGATTCCATCCGGGCAGTCGCAACGCCTTCCACGGAATGTACGGTCTTTCAGATGGTGGATGCCGTCGTTTCCGGGCAGAGCAGCCGGGCCTTCCTCCTGATGCGCAATCAGCTGCTTGCCGGGGCGGACCGGATGTATATGCTCTCCATGCTGCTCCGCCAGTTTCGTCTCCTGCAGCATATCAAGATCATGCAGTATGAAAAGCGGTCCGCGGCGGACATCCGTTCCGCCCTCGGTGTTCCGCCCTTCGCCGTGGATCAGTATGTACGCCAGGCGGCAGGCTGGAGCAACGGACAGGTAAAAAAAGCGGTGAATCTCTGCTTTGATACGGAATACGGCGTAAAATCCGGCCGGCTGAACCAGGAAGGCGCGCTCGAAGCCGTCATGCTGAAGCTGCTCAGTCTCCGCGAAAGCCGCTGACCGTTCCGGCCCCCTCAAACAGAGAAAAACCATTTGTACCATGGACAATATGTCTGTACAAATGATAAGATACATAATGTTGTTGGATTCGGCTCCGGCCGGTCAAATTTACCTTCAGAAAGGAAGACTGAAACATGAAAAAGATTGTATCCCTGCTGCTGGTCTTGTGCCTGGCATGCGTCTCTGCCGCCGCGCTGGCGGAAGCGGGTGACCTGGTTGGCGACTGGTACGGCTCCCTGTATGGCATGGCGGCCCAGCTCACGCTCAATGAGGACGGCTCCTATGTCATGTCCCTCGCCGGCAATGAGATCCCCGGAAACTATGAGCTGAAAGACGGTATTGTTTACATGGACGATGACAATCCGGACAACGGCTTTGTGTTCGACGGAACCTCCCTTGTCAACGAAACCCAGGGCGTAACCCTGACCCGTGACCAGGCCGACGTTCCTGAAATCGAGCTGGCTGAAGTGAACCCCGACGCAGCAGTGGAAGACTTCGAAGGCGACTGGGTCTGCAAATATATGTCCATGAAGGGCATGACCCTGGATATCACCCAGATTCCGCTTGAAAGCCTCGGCGCCACCCAGATTCCTTCTCTGAAGGTTGAAGGTTCCGCTGTCACCCTGACCGGCATGGACTCCCTCGCCGGCGCGGATCCGCTGGAAATGACGTTCGCGGACGGCGCGCTGATCTTTGACCTCGGCGCGAAGGTTGGAATGCCTGATCTGGGGATGTCCATCAACGTTCTGATGCTCCAGGACGGCATGGTTGACTTCAATGTCAACATGGGGGATGAAATAGTCGATCTCTACTTCGCCCCTGCGGATGCGGAAGCGGAAGCTCCCGCCGCCTGATTCCCCGGAAATCCGGAATTGCGGTTTTACGGCCGGCAGCTTTGTCTGCCGGCTTTTTCTGAAGCGGGAAACGGTCTCCCGCTTCTTTTTTTCCGGAAACCGGTATGCTCTGTAAGGTCCGGATGTTTCTTATCCCGTAACCGCCGAAGATTGTTTTTTTATGCAGGATATGGTAGAATAAAATAACTATGATCCCTTCGCTGTCCGCGGAGGATCCTCTATGGAGGTAAATATGAAGAAAACGGTATCTTTTCTGCTGGTTCTCTGTCTGGTGCTCAGTATCTCCTGGACCGCCTTTGCGGTCGGCGCGCCGAAGATCACGGAGCAGCCCGTTTCGGTCACCACGGATAAAAAGGGAAATGTCACGCTGTCCTTCCGCGGTCTCGACTTTGCCCCGAACGACAGCAGCTGGCACTTTATCGAGCCTGATACCGGCAAGGAATGGACAGGCCCGCAGCTGCGGGATGAAATGAAAGCCCGCAAGGTCAAAAACTTCTCCCTTACCGCTATGGATGGAAAGCAGAAGCTGGTGCTCAGCGGCGTACCCAAGTTCATGCACGGCTGGGAAGTGTACGTCGTTCTTTGCGGCGGCGGTTTCAAAATCGAATCCGACCATATCCGTATCTGGTACTACGGCCTGGATCAGACCGATACCGGTGATCTCCCGAAATCCACCGGCGTAGCCACTTCCATCTCCACCGGTGCCCCTGCGACGGAAGCTGAGGCTGCCGGTACGAATGCCCCGGCGTCAGGCACAGCTGCCGGCACTGCGGCTGCGGCGGAACCTGAAGAACCCGCCGGTCCGAAGATCATCACCGTTACCGCCAGCAAGGTAACCCTGTACCCCGTGGATTCCCACGGCGACGCCATCGAGGATCAGGCTGCCACTTCCCTCACCTTCGAGGATTCCGGCAGTGTGGCTGTCCGTTCTGACACGCCTGTGAAATACTGGATGATCAACGGTATCCGTGTCGAGCCGACGGAAGACCTGACAAGCTTCGTGCTGAAGAATATCACCACGGATCTGAAGATCTCCGCGAAGCTGAATACAACGCCGGCGGCCGGGACCGAAACGGTCGACCCGGACAACCCCTGCGAAGTGACCTGCACCGGCTGTCTCTTCACGTATCACAAGGGCGGCCTTGCGTCCGTTGCCTCCGGTTCGGTTCCTGCCGGCGCCACGATTATCGTCTTTGCGTCCGATTCCGCGGCTGCTGAAAAGGGCTTCAGCATCAACGGCGATGCCCCGGAGTATCAGGGAAGCACCACCTTCCGCCTGAAGATCACGGACGATACTACGATTTCCGTTCCGTAAGGGCAGGAACAGTTCTTCCTGTACACCGCGAAAAACCGGACCCGTCGGGTCCGGTTTTCTTTGTATCCTTCTGGCTGGTTATTTCCCGAGAAGTCCTCCCAGGAAGCTGCCGATCTTATCGGTAATACTGTCCGCGGCGGAATTCGATACAGAGCCGCCGCCCACCACGTTCAGCAGGTTTGTAACGGTATCTCCGTATTCTCCCTTCAGGACCTTCAGCGCGATCTTCTTCAGGTCACCGGATGCGCCGCGGTATGCTTCCACCAGTTTTTTCTCCGTTGCGGTAACTTTCATGGAAGTGTTCGCGGAGGCCGGCGTCGAGGTCTTCTTTGCGGCCGGTTTCTTTGCGGTGGCCGCCGGCTTCTTTGCGGTCGTCGTCTTTTTGGCGGTGGTTGTTTTCTTTGCGGCTGTCGTGGTCTTTTTCGCGGTCGTCGCGAGTTTCTTTGCGGCGGTTGTCGTCTTCTTCGCAGTCGTCGCGGCCTTCTTTGCTGTGGTTGTGGTCTTCTTTGCCGCTGTCGTCGTCTTCTTCGCTGCGGTTGCCGCGGGCTTCTTTGCGGCTGTCGTGGTCTTCTTTGCCGCAGTCGTTGCGGTCTTCTTTGCAGTCGTCGCGGTCTTCTTTGCCGCGGTCGTCGCGGTCTTCCTGGCAGTCGTTGCCGTCTTCTTGGCAGCCGTGGTCGCGGTCTTCTTGGCAGTCGTCGCCGTCTTCTTGGCGGCCGTGGTCGCGGTCTTCTTTGCGGTCGTTGCCGTCTTCTTCGTTGTGGCAGCCATGGATCAATGACCTCCTTTGATTGTCTGAATAAATCTTATAGTGGTTTTGTTCCCCTTAATCTGTATTGTATCCCCAGTTGCCGATTCTTTCAATCTGTTTTTGGACTTTTTGCTTGTATCCGGCAGGAAATATGCGTATAATATGCATAAAGAACACACTTCGTGTGTATTCCGACAATCAAATACAGGAGGTTCGTGGTATGGATATTCAGAAAATCATCAAGGATCTGGTTGCGAAGCTTACCGGGAACAAAGATCTGATTGCGTCCTTCACCAAGGATCCTGTCAAGGCAGTCAAGGATCTGCTTGGCATTGATATCGGCGGGGACCAGGTTTCCGAGATCGTCAAGGGCGTCACCTCCCAGCTGGGCGGCATCACCGGCGATGTGGCGAAGGAAGGCAAAAGCTTCCTGCAGAAGATCCTTTCTTTCTTCGGCAAAAAGTAATCCCTGTACGCAAATGAAAACGGCCGGCTTTTGCCGGCCGTTTTCATTTTCCTTTGTTTTATTTTGCTGTCAGCTCTGCCCATGCGTTCCTGAGTCCGTCAATGATCTGCAGGTGCTGCGGGCAGGCCGCTTCGCACGCCCCGCATCCGATGCAGTTGTCCGCGCCCTGGCTGTTCTTCAGGATCCCGCGGAATCCCCAGTTGTCCTGCGGGTTTGTATTGTACAGGGACACGTCGTTCCAGACGGAGAAGATCCCGGGGATATTTACATTGTTCGGGCACGGCATGCAGTACCTGCAGCCGGTGCATCCGATCTTTGTCCTGCTCAGGTATGCCTCCCGCGCGTCATCCATCAGCTTGATTTCTTCCGGTGTCATGATCCCGCTTTCCACCGTATCAAAAATGCGCAGGTTTTCTTCGATCTGCTCCGCTTCATTGCATCCGGAAAGGACCACCGACACTTCCGGATGGTTGCACAGCCAGCGGAACGCCCATTCCACCGCGCTTCGCTTCACCGGGAACGCGTCGTACAGCGCCTGTACGTTTTCCGGCGCGTTCGCCAGCCGTCCACCCAGCAGTCCTTCCATAATCACCACCGGGATCCCCATGGATCCGGCCAGCTCCAGCCCTTTTGTACCCGCCTGGTTGTTGATGTCCATGAAATTGTACTGGATCTGCACCATATCCCAGTCGCTGTCTTTGAGGATGTACTCAAACTGGTCGTACGGGCCGTGGAAGGAGAAGCACTTGTAGCGGATCTTTCCGGCTTTCTTCATGTCATCGAAGAATTCCGGCGCGCCGATTGCCTTGAATTTTTCCCATGTCTCCCGGTTAATCCCGTGCATCAGGTAAAAATCGATATGATCGGTCTGCAGCTTCTTCAGTTCTTCTTCCAGGAGCGCTTCCATGCTTGCCCGGTCCTGCACGGCATGGATCGGCATCTTGGTCGCAATCGTCACCTTGTCCCGGTATCCGTCCTGCAGCGCTTTCCCCAGGACGATCTCGGATGTTTTGTCCAGGTAGACGTAGGCGGTGTCGATATAGGTCACTCCCCCGTCAATCGCCTTCCGGATCAGGGAGATGGCTTTCTGCTCGTCAATCACGCTGTCTCCGGACGCCGGACCGTTGAACCGCATACAGCCAAGTCCGAATGCGGAAGCCTGGATGTTCAGTTTTCCCATGGTACGGTATTTCATAACGGTATTTCTCCCTTCGGATGATTCGGTTATCCTGTCCTTTCTGAAAATATTTTAACCATTAAAGCATACTCTATGTCAACCCTTTTCTTGCTGTCCGGGCCTGCTTATGATAAGATGTACGTACATGATAACATCAGATAATCTGGGAGGAAAGCCCTCATGAAGAAAGCCAGCATCACCGTACATCCGGATTATACAATCGGGGAAATCTCTCCCCGCCTGTTCGGCGCCTTCCTGGAGCCCATCGGTTCCATGGTCAACGGCAGCATGTTCAATCCGAAGCATCCCACCGCGGACGCGCAGGGAATGCGGCAGGATTTCATTGATTCCCTGCGGGAAGCCGGGCTGCCGGCCGTGCGCCTCCCCGGGGGGAATTTCGTTTCTGCCTGGCAGTGGAAGGACTCCATCGGTCCCGTGGCGGAACGCAAAGCCCATCTGGATCTTGCCTGGTTCCAGTATATCACCAATGAAGTCGGCCATGACGAGTATCTTCAGTGGGCCGAAAAAACGGGTGCGGAACCGATCTATACCGTAAACCTCGGTACCGGCACCCTGCAGGATGCCGCGGATTGTGTGGAATACACCAATCATCCCGGCGGAACCTGGTGGTCCGATCTCCGGAAAAAGAACGGACACGCGGATCCGTACAATGTCCGGGTCTGGTGTCTCGGAAATGAAATGGACGGCCCCTGGCAGGTTGCGTCCTACGAACGGAATCCCCGGGATTACGGCATCCTGGCCCATGAGACCTCCAAGGCCATGAAGTTTGTGGATCCGCGGATCGAGACCGTTGCCTGCGTCTCCTCCTCGCCGTTCCTGAATCATTATCCGGACTGGGATCTCCAGGCCCTGGCCGAGTGCTATGAAACGGTGGATTATATTTCCCTGCACCATTATCATTCCGCGCCGCCGGATCTTCCCGGAGCCCTGCTGGCCGGCTATCAGGCCTTTGAGGATTATATCCGTACGGAGATCGCCCTGTGTGATTACCTGCGCACGAAGCTCCGCTCCGGCAGGACCATGATGCTCGCGCTGGACGAATACGCGTCCTTCTTCCGTCCCCGCGGGGAGGTCCGTCTGGGTAAAGGCGGACGGCAGAATGCCGAAACCTTCCTGAACCTGGATCCGGACCGCACCTATATCCGCCACGATCCGGATGACTGGTCCACCCGGCGCATGCCGCCCTCTGCCGGCGAAATGCCGCATACCCTTGCGGAGGCCAGCATTCTCCTGGTGCTCCTGCGTCACGCGGACCGGATTAAAATCGGCTGTGCCACCGGCGGCCTGAATTCCCTCTGCCGTTCCAGCCGGGAGCATGTCTGGCGGGGGGCGCTGTATTATCCGCACATGGATATGCACCGTGTGGCCGGAGGCGTCTCCCTGGCCTGTAAAACGGTCTGCGGCAGGTATGATGTGCCCGGCTATGCCATCGATGATATGAATCAGTACGGCGGTTTCGAGGGTGTTGAGACCATCCAGGCCGCCGCGGCATTCTCCCCGGAAACCGGTGAACTCACTGTCTTCGTCCTCAATGCCGACCTGGATGAGGACCAGCTGCTTACGCTGAACCTGAAAGGCTTTGACCGCCTCTCCTTCTCAGAGCATACGGAACTGTATTCCGACGATCCGGAAGCCTGCAACACCTTTGAGAACCCGGATGCCATCCGTCCGCGGAAGAATACAGATACCGCGCTTGACCGCGGGATCCTGACCGCGAAACTTCATAAAGCCTCATGGAATGTCTTCCGTTTTATGGTATAATCAGGGCAGCGGAATATTCCCTGATTCTGTTTCCGGGAGATGTGTCCGATTGAAAAAAGCATTTGTGTTCCTTAGTGCGCTGGTCTTTCTTTCCTGCCTGTATTCCGGCGTCTCTGCGGACAGCGTGCCGGTCATTGTATCCCTGGGCGACTCCTATTCCTGCGGTGAAGGAATCGAACCCTTCTACGGCCAGGATGCGGAAATGGCCCTCCGGTGCCTGGACCCTGACTGGCTGGCCCACCGTTCCGAAAAAAGCTGGCCCGGAATGCTGACGCTTCCCGGGGTGTCCGGCCCGATGAGGGAGCACCGGGGTGAAAACTGGTTTTTTGCGGCCGCCTCCGGGGCGGATTCCTCCTGCCTGTATCTTCCGGGAGGCGAAGAGCGCCCGGATGAAAACGCGGGCCGCCTCGAGAAGGTATACAACCGGGACGGAGTCTCCGGCACTGCCTGGCTGGAGCCGCAGCTGGACATTTTTGACGAGCTGGACCGGAAAGGCCTGGAGGCGGACTATGTCACGGTGACCATCGGCGGGAATGATCTCGGCTTTCACCGGGTTATCGGTTTTTCCCTTCTTGGAATGCTCACCGGCCTTCCCGGGGATACTCCGGCGGAAAAGGCGGATGCCCTCCTGCAGGATGTGTATTTCTCCGCGGGCGTACGCTCCCGCGTCAAGCATGCGTATTCGGATATCGCGTCCCGTGCCGGCTCGCAGGCCTGCATTCTGGCCGTCGGTTATCCGCCCCTGCTGGCGCCGGACTGCGGCGGGGTTTTCCCGGGCAACACTCCTGAGATCCTGAATGCTGCCGTCACGGTCTTCAACGAAGAACTGCGCGGCATTGTGGATGAATGCCGTGCGGAAGGAATGAATATCTGCTTTGTTTCCGTGGAAGAGGCGTTTGGCGGCCATGAAGCCTATTCTGCGGAGCCCGGAATCAATCCCCTGATTTTCGGTGCCGGTGCGCAGGATCTGAAGGAATTCCAGATAAGCAGCAGTTATTCCATGCATCCGAATGAACTCGGCGCCGCCATCTATGCCCGGTGTGTACAGGACGTCATTGACCGTCTTGAATCGGAAAAACAGCGCTGAAACGCTGAAAACGCCGCCCGGCCGGGCGGCGTTTTTCATGGGTACGTTTATTTCTTTTTCTTCTGTCCCAGGGGCTCCAGGTGCCAGATCTTCTCGTTGTATTCCCGGATGGTCCGGTCCGAAGAGAAGATTCCGGACATCGCCGTATTGGTTACGGCCATCTTCAGCCACTTGTCCCGGTCCGCGTAGTCCGCGTTCAGCCGGCGCTGGGCCATGGAATAGGAGCCGAAGTCCTTCAGCACGAAGTAGCTGTCTCCCATGCTTCCCCAGCTGCCCAGCAGCAGGCTGTGGTACAGGTCCTGCAGCGCCGCGGGATTCTCGGGCATCAGGGTTCCGTTGATCATCTGGCTCATCGCCGTACGGATCTCCTGGTTCGATTCGTAGATGGTCATGGGATTGTACGTATGCTCGCGGTACATATCCCGCACGGTGTCGCTCCGCATGCCGAAGATGTAGATATTGTCCATCCCGACCTGCTGGCTGATCTCCACGTTCGCGCCGTCCATCGTACCGATGGTCACCGCGCCGTTCATCATGAACTTCATGTTGCCGGTGCCGCTGGCTTCCTTGCTGGCCGTGGACAGCTGTTCGGAAACCTCTGCCGCGGGGATCAGCACTTCTGCGCTGCTCACGTCGTAGTTCTCCAGGAACACAACCTGCAGCATCTTCCGGGCCCTCGGATGTTTTTCGATCAGTTTGCTCAGCGCGCAGATCATGCGGATAATCTGCTTCGCCCGGTAATATCCGGGGCTGGCTTTCGCGCCGAAGATAAATACCCGGGGTTCCATCGTGTAGTTCTCGTCGTTCACGATCCGGTTGTACAGCACCAGGATATGCAGCGCGTTCAGCATCTGGCGCTTGTATTCATGCAGCCGCTTGGCCTGCACGTCGAACATGAAGGACGGATCCACTTCCGAGCCCTGGCGTTCCTTCAGCATTTTTGCCAGGCGTTCCTTGTTGTGCTTTTTGATCGCCGCGAACTTTTCGCGGAAAGCTGCGTCATCCGCAAAAGGCTTCAGGTCGCTCAGCTTTTCGGGGTTTTTGATCCAGTCCGTTCCGATGCTCTCGCTGATCAGGCCGGCCAGTTCCGGGTTGCAGCTCATCAGCCACCGGCGGTGAGTAATTCCGTTGGTGATCGCGCTGAACTTTTCAGGCATCACCAGGTTATAGTCGTGGAAGGTCTCTTCCTTCAGGATATCGCCGTGCAGCTGGCTGACGCCGTTCACGGAATAGCTCATGGCGACGCACATGTTCGCCATGTGGATATTGTCGTAGCTGACAATCGCCATCCGCGCGATCCGGTCCCAGTCTCCCGGGAAGAAATTCCACAGCCGTTCACACAGGCGGCGGTTCATCTCGCAGATGATCTGGTAGCAGCGGGGCAGCAGCTGCTGCACCATGTTCACCGGCCATTTCTCCAGGGCTTCCGCCATGATCGTGTGGTTGGTATAGGCGATCGTCTTCTGGACGATCGCGCTGGCTTCGTCCCAGCCCAGGCCTTCCTCGTCAATCAGCAGCCGCATCAGTTCCGGCACAGCCATGCCGGGATGCGTGTCATTGATATGGATCGTCACCTTCTCCGGCAGTTTGCTCATGTCATTGCCGAAGTTCTTTTTGAAATCCTTCAGGATATACTGCAGGGAAGCGCTGGTAAAGAAGTAATGCTGCTTCAGCCGGAGCATCTTGCCTTCATAATGGCGGTCTTCCGGATACAGCACCTTGCTGATCGCTTCCGCCAGCTCGATCTCTTCGGAAGCCTGCACATAGCGGCCTTCGCCGAAGCTGTTCAGGTCCAGCTTTTTCGGGCTCCGGGCGGACCACATCCGCAGCGGGTTCACGCAGGTCGCGTCGTAACCGGCCACCGGCATGTCGTACGGCACCGCTTCAACCGTGTAATAATCCCGGGTCACATAGGTCTTGACGCCGTTCAGTTCGTTTTCTTCGACATAGCCGCCGAAATGGACTTCGCAGGCGTCTTCCATCATGGCGGTTTCCCAGACGTTCCCGTTATCCAGCCAGCTGTCCGGCAGTTCCACCTGCTGCCCGTCCACAATCTTCTGGCGGAACAGGCCGTATTCGTACCGGATCGTGCAGCCCATGGCCGGCAGGTCCAGGCTGCTCAGGCTGTCCAGGAAACATGCCGCCAGGCGTCCGAGTCCGCCGTTGCCCAGGCCGGGTTCCGGCTCTTCCTTCAGGATGTCCTGGATATCGATCCCCAGTTCCTGCAGGGCTTCCGTATATTCCTTCGTGGACAGCAGGTTCAGCATGTTGCAGTACATCGCGCGGCCCATCAGGAACTCGACGCTCAGGTAGTACAGGCGTTTTCCCTTCTGCTTTTTGCGGGCTTCCCGGGAGATCATCACCTTCTGCATGATCTGGTCACGCACCGTAGAGGCCACGGCACGGTAGATCTGTGCCTTGGAAGCTTCATTTATTGTCAGTCCGTTATACCGCTGGATTTTTCCGACGATGGTATTTTTGATGGATTCCTTGTCGAATTGAGTCGCTGGCATATTGTTCCTCCTCAGCTCTCACAGCGAATCTGCGTTTTCCCCGCAGGCCATTGAATTATATCATTTTCTGTCTTGCACGTGCAAGGCAGAGGAAGTTCTGTTTTCCGACCATCCACGCCATCATCGGGCGCTCAGGGATGTCTTTTCATACCATTCCCGTACCGCTTCCTGGTCCTTCCGGATCTGCGCGGTCAGTGCTTCGGCATTTTCAAATTTCTGTTCCGGCCGGATCCTGTCCCCCGGAATCAGGCGTACGCACTTTCCGTACAGCTCCGGCTCTCCCTCCAGCACGTGGGCTTCCACGGTCACCTTCCCGCTCGGAAGCGTCGGCTGTACGCCGATATTCACCGCCGCGGGGCATGTACCTTCCGCCGTGATCATCTGGCAGGGATACACGCCGAAGGCCGGCAGCTGTTTGCGGGGATGGGTCTGCACGTTTGCCGTGGGCACCCCGATCCGGTGTCCCAGGTGCTTTCCGTCCGTCACTCGGCCCCGAAGCTCGTACGGATGGCCCATCAGCGCTTCAGCCTCTTCCATCCGTCCCTCCCGGAGCATCCTGCGGATCAGTGTGGAGGAAATCGTGTCGCCGTTCTCCGTCATCACAGGCGGAACGATGATCACGTCGTATCCGTGCGCTGCTCCGTCCTTCCGCAGCAGCTCCGCGTCTCCCTGTCCGCCCTTCCCGAAGGTATAGTTCCACCCGGCCACGACGGCCCGCAGGCTGACCGTTCTGCGCAGCATCTGCAGGAAGTCTTCCGGCGCAAGGTCCGCCATCTCCCGGGTGAACCGCAGCAGCTGCAGCTCATCCGCGCCGTACCGCGCCATGAGTCCCGCTTTTTCCGGCAGCGTTGTCAGCAGCTTCGGCGCCGTCTCCGGACGCAGCACCTCCAGCGGATGCCGGTCAAAAGAGCATGCCCTCAGCCGGATCCCGTGCTCCCGTGCGTACTGTTTTCCGGCTTCCAGAAGGGCCTGGTGTCCCCTGTGCACGCCGTCAAACGTTCCCAGGGCGAGCACCCGTTCTTCTTCTGTCTCCCCGTTCCGGATTACTCTCATCTTATCCAGTCCTTCAGCACCCCGGGGAAAGCGTCTGCCTGCCCCGGGCAATGATATGGAATCGTTGCAGTGCTCTCCTGCCGCGGCAGGGGCATCCCTCCCGGCAGGGCCCGCTCAGAACGATTCCGGCGCAATCTGCACCTTCCAGGCCAGCATATCCCCGTCCCGGTGCATGATGCCCCAGAATTCGCCGTTCAGGTACACCCGCAGGTTCTCGTTTTCCCCGGTTTCCTCCCGGAGCGCTCCCGCGGGGATCTTTGCCCCGGCTGCGACCTGCTTTGCGTACTTTTCCGGAATCTCGGCCTTTTTCAGGTGTCCCAGCGGATGATCCGGCAGGAGCATCCGCTCCGCCAGGCGCCCTTCCGCCGCCAGTTCCCGCGCTTCTTCCAGCGTGATGGCGGTTTCTTTCGTAAACACGCCGCTCCGGGTCCGTACCAGGCTCCGCATATGCGCCGGGCAGCCGCATTTCTTCCCCAGGTCGTCGCACAGCGTCCGGATATAGGTTCCCTTGCCACACCGCACCCGCAATGCCGCGCCGTGGTCCGGTTCTTCGCCTGTCACGTCGATGCTGTATACGGTCACGGTCCGCTCCGGCACTTCGATGCTCTCGCCTTTCCGGGCCCGGACGTACAGGGGCTTTCCGCCCACCTTGATCGCGCTGTACATGCTCGGCCGCTGCCGGATCTCCCCGGTCAGTTCCTGCGCTTTCTCCCGGACGGTTTCCAGGTCCGGATAATCCGTTCCGGTTTCCAGCGCTGTTCCGGTCGCGTCCTGGGTATCCGTGCTGGAGCCGAACGCGCAGACCGCCTCATATTCCTTTTCCTTGTCCACCAGATAATCGAAAAGCCGCGTGGCTTTCCCCGTCATGATGGGGAGTACTCCCGCGGCCTCCGGATCAAGCGTGCCTGCGTGGCCCGTGCGCTTTTCCCCCGTCAGGCGCCTCATGACAGCGACGACCGCCGCACTCGACATGCCTGTCGGCTTCCAGATATTGAAAAATCCGTTCATATGCTGTAACTCTCAGCCCGTTATTCCTGGTTTTGTTTTACTTTTTCTTCCATTGCGCGGAGCACCCGGTCCGCGGCCTCCTCCAGGGTCCCTTTCATGGTGATCCCGGAAGCCTGCGGGTGTCCGCCGCCTCCGAACTGCGCCGCGATGTCGTTGACCGTATACGGTTCCCGTGTCCGGAGGCTGAATTTGATCTCGCCTTCCTCGGTCTCCCGGGCAAGCATCGCCATGCGGGTGCCTTTGGTATCCAGTCCGTAATTGACGATCGTATCCGCGTGCTCGCTCAGTGCGCCGCACTCCACAAAGTCCGCCCAGGTCAGCTTCATCACGGCGATTTTACCTTCGCCGTGGAAGGTCAGGCTTTCCAGGGCCCTTCCGAGCAGCTTTATCTGCTCCCGGCTCTTGACCCGGAACAGGTGCCGGTTCAGTTTTTCCAGGGGAAGGTCCTGTTCCATCAGTTCGCCCATGATCCGGAACGCCTCTGCGTTGGTGGATCCGAAGGCAAAGTTCCCGGTGTCCGTGCTGATCCCTGTATACAGGCAGATGGCAATATCCCGTGTGAGGGGAACTCCGAGCGTTTTCATCTGCTCGTGGATCAGCATGCAGGTGGCCGGGGCTTTCCCGTCCACGCTGTTCACTTCCATGTACATCGGATTCGTCGGATGATGGTCGATCTGCGCTGTCCGCCTGCATTTCGGGAGCAGCGATACGCAGGTGCCCAGGCGTTTGTCGTCGCTGACATCCACGGCCAGCATCAGGTCAAATGTCCCTGTGCAGCCGGCCGGATCCCGGAACAGTTCCTGCCCGGGCAGGAAGGACAGCATGTCCGGCACCTTTCCGTCGCAGAAGAGGGTAACTTCCTTGCCCATCGCGGTCAGGATCAGCCGCATCGCTGTGGCGCTCCCGATGGTATCCCCGTCCGGGTTCACATGGCTGACAACCGCGATGGTCTGCGCTTCCCGGATCAGTTCTGCGATCTTTTCCGGATTAGGCTTCATCTCACTCATCCGCGCTGTCCTCCGGGCGGATCGTATCTGCCAGCACCTTGGCGATATGGACGCCGTATTCGATGTTTTTGTCGCTGATGAAGATCAGTTCGGGGCTGTAGCGGATGATCATCCGTTTCCCCAGGGCGCGGCGGATAAACCCTTTCGCGCTTTTCAGCGCCTCCATCAGTTCATCCCGCCGGTCGTCCTCCAGGACGCTCACGTAGATCTTCGCGTACCGCAGGTCGCCGGTGACTTCCGCCCTCGTGATGGAGAAAGTCCCGCTGATCCGCGGATCGCCGAGTTCCTCCCGGATGATGGCGTCCACCTCGCGGCGGACCTCCTCCGAAATTCTGTCTATTCTCTGGTAGCTGTTCATTTAGCGCGGAATCTCCTCCATGATATAGCACTCGACGACGTCGCCTTCCTTGATGTCGTTATGGCCTTCCAGGCTCATACCGCATTCATATCCGGCCGCCATTTCCTTGACGTCGTCCTTCAGGTGCCGCAGGCTGCTCAGCTTGCCTTCATGTACCACCACGTTGTCCCGCAGCAGGCGTACGCTTGCGTTACGCTGCACCTTGCCGTCCGTGACATAGCAGCCGGCAATGATGCCCGCGCCCGTGATCTTGAAGACGTTGCGTACCTCGGCATGGCCCAGCAGTACCTCGCGGTATTCCGGCTCGAGCAGGCCCTTCATGGCCATTTCCATATCCTCGATCGCCTTGTAGATGACCGTATAGAGCCGTACGTCGACCTTCTGCTTTTCGGCGGCCTCCCGGGCGGAAGCGTCCGGCCGGATATTGAAGCCGATGATAATCGCGTTGAACGCGGATGCCAGGTTGACGTCGTCCTTGGTGATGGCGCCCGCAGCGCTGTGCAGCACGCGGATCTTCACTTCGTCGCTGCTCAGCTTCTCCATCGCCTGCTTGACAGCTTCGACAGAGCCCTGCACGTCTGCCTTGATGATCAGGTTCAGGGTCGTTACCTTGCCCGCCTCGATGGAAGCGAACAGGTTCTCCATGCTCATCTTGGCCATGGTGGCTTCGCGGCTGGCCTTCAGTTTCTCGCGGCGTTCGTCCGCGACCTGGCGGCTCAGGTGGTCGTCGCCCACGGCGATCATCTCATCGCCGGCGCTTGGCACATCGTCAAAGCCCATGATCTCAACCGGCATGGAGGGTCCGGCGGAATCCACGCGCTCGCCCTTGTCGTTGATCAGCGCGCGTACGCGGCCGGATGCCATACCCGCGATAATATTGTCGCCCACGTGCAGCGTACCGTTCTGCAGCAGCACGGTGGCCAGCGGACCGCGGGCCTTGTCCAGCTTCGCCTCGATGATGACGCCGCGGCCGAGCCGGTTCGGGTTGGCCTGCAGCTGCAGCACGTCCGCCTGCAGCAGGATCATCTCCAGCAGGTCGTCCACGCCTTCGCCTGTCTTCGCGGAAACCGGCACGCAGATCGTCTCGCCGCCCCAGTCTTCGCAGACCAGGCCGTACTGGGTCAGGTCCTGCTTGACCTTCTCGGGGTTCGCGTCGGGCTTGTCCATCTTGTTGATCGCCACGATGATCGGCACTTCAGCGGCCTTCGCGTGGTTGATGGATTCAACCGTCTGGGGCATTACGGAGTCGTCCGCGGCAACCACCAGCACGGCGATATCCGTCGCCTGGGTTCCGCGGGCACGCATGGCTGTAAACGCTTCGTGGCCGGGCGTATCCAGGAAGGTGATCTGGCGTCCGTCCACATTAACCGTATACGCGCCGATATGCTGCGTGATGCCGCCGGCTTCGCCCGCGGTCACGCGGCTCTTGCGGATATAGTCCAGGAGGCTCGTCTTGCCGTGGTCGACGTGGCCCATGATGGTCACGACCGGCGGGCGGCTCTCCAGGTTCTCTTCGGCGTCATCGAAGTCTTCCGCCACCAGGGCCGCTTCGGCGGTCTGTTCCTGTTTCCGTTCGAGCGTGATCTCGAAGTCGGAGCAGACCAGCTGCGCTGTGTCAAAGTCGATTTCGCTGTTGATCGTCGCCATATTGCCGAGCATGAACAGCTTCTTGATGATCTCGCCGGCGGGCTTGCCGATCTTTTCGGTCAGGTCGCGCACGGTGATGGTATCGCCGGCCATGTAGGCGGTCTCGATCTTGATCGGGGCCATCATCTGCTGGGCGCTGGGCTTCTTGCTCCGGGCCCGTTTGCCGCCGCGGATCACTTCGTCGTCGTATCCGTTGAAGTTGCTGTTCTTGCTCGCCTGCTTGCGGTTCCGGCTTACATGCTCCGGATCATGCTGGCGGATATAGTTTTTCTTGTTCGGATCGTAGTTGGAAACACGTTCCTTCTCCATGGGCACGGCAAGCTCCGGGGTACGGGGCCGCGCGCCCGTTCCGCCGCGGGGACCGCCCTGTGCGCCGGCGGCCGGACGGCCGTAGGAACCGCCCTGCTGTCCCGCCGGACGGCCATAGGGACCGCCCTGCTGTCCGCCTGCCGGACGGCCGTAAGGGCCCTGTCCCGCCGGACGGCCGTAGGGACCGCCCTGCTGTCCGCCTGCCGGACGGCCGTAGGGGCCTTGTCCTGCCGGACGGCCGTAGGGTCCGCCCTGCTGTCCCGCCGGGCGGCCGTAGGGGCCCTGTCCCGCCGGACGGCCGTAGGGGCCCTGTCCTGCCGGACGCGGCGTGCCGGGCCGGGGATTGGAATTGTCCCCCGGACGGCTGATGATCTGCCCGATGGCAGGCTTCTTCGGCGGTTCAGGTTTCGCCGGTGCCGGATCAGGCTCAAATACCGTCTGCACGGGCGCTGCCGGTTCGGCGGGCTTCTCCTGCTTTTCGGCCTTTTCGCCCTTGTTCTCCGCGGGCTCGGCTTCTTTTACAGGCTCAGCTGCCGGCTTGGCGGGTTCAGGAGCTTCTGCGGGCTTTTTCTTTTCCTGCATCGCTTCTTCCATCATCCGCTTTTCATCTTCGTCCAGCATGGTAAATGCCTTGGTATGGGCGGACTGCGCCTTCAGCTGCTCCTGCTGCTTCCTGCGCAGTGCTTCCTCATCCTTCTGGCGGCTGAACTCCTGGTCCATCTGCCGCAGCGCGGCAAACAGGGCGTCCGCGTCCTTGCGGATCCCCGTCGCTTTCTCCAGGATTCCGGAAGCTTCTTCAACCAGACCTTTGGTGGCGTCTTTCAAGTTCACCTTTGCCATTCGCAGTTTTTCCCCCTGCCGTTTCCGGCTTCAATCTGTTTATTTGTCTGCCGCCCTGTTACAGGCAGCTGATCATCTGTTCTGAAAAGGATCCCGCTTTCACAGCCATTGCCGCGCCGGGTTTCCCGGTTGCCTCCGCCAGCAGTCCCGGCGGCAGCAGTTCCATCCGTGTCCCGGTCCTCCTGCACAGTTCCTCGTAGCGTTTCCGGGAATTATCGCTGATGTCCCCGTCCGCCAGCAGGATCCCGCACTGGCCGTTTGTCACCGCCCGCCGGCATCCGTCTTCGCCGAACACCGCCTGTCCGGCCCTGACGCACAGGCCCATCAGCCCTTTCAGCCGCCGTTCATCCATGAGCGGCCTCCTGTGCCGCTTCCATGGCGGCGGTCAGTGCCTCTGCTGTTTCCGGCGGCAGCGTCACATCCAGCTGCCGTTCCAGCTGTTTCTGCCGGATGGCCCGTTTCAGGCAGTCCGCGTTCCGGCAGACATAGGCGCCTCTCCCGGGCTTCTTTCCGACCGGGTCCAGGGAGACTTCCCCTTCCGGGCTTCGCACAACCCGGATCAGTTCTTTTTTCTCCTTCATTTCCCGGCATCCGACGCACATCCGCATCGGGATCTTCCTTGGTTTCATCTTCCGTCCTCAAATACCGTCTGCTTACATGGTGTCGTCGTCGCCGCTCAGGCTCGCGTCAAAGTCCATCGTGAAGCTCTCGTACGTGGGCGCTTCCACCTGCACGTATTCGGTCGCTTCGCCGTTCTCGTCCACCATGTCGCTCATTTCAGCGGCCTGACTCTGGCTCTTGATATCGATCTTCCATCCGGTCAGTTTCGCGGCCAGGCGGGCGTTCTGTCCTTCCTTGCCGATGGCCAGGCTCAGCTGGTTATCCGGCACGATCACGCGGAAGGCCTTCTCATCCCGGGCCTGGTATACGCTCATCACGTGCGCGGGGTTCAGGGCGTTCGCCACGAACTCGGCCGGGTTGCTGCTCCACTTGATGATGTCAATCTTCTCGCCCTTCAGTTCCGCGACGACGCGGTCCACGCGGCCGCCCCGCTGTCCGACGCAGGCGCCGACCGGGTCGATCATCATGTCCGCGCTGTGCACGGCGATCTTCGTGCGGCTTCCGGCTTCCCGGGCAATGTTCTTGATCGTTACGATACCGCCGGCGATTTCCGGGACTTCCATTTCGAACAGGCGCTTGACCAGGTTCGGGTGGATCCGGCTGACATAGACCTGCGGGGTGTATCCGGCACGCTGGCTCTCCTTGTGCACCTCCAGGATGTATACCTTGATGTGGTCGTCGTCATGCAGCACTTCGCCGGGGATCATCTCATCCTTCTCCAGCACGCCTTCCGTCCGGCCCAGGTCCACATACACGGCCTTGGGCTCGATCCGTTCCACGATACCGGTCAGGATCTCGCTTTCCTTCTCGACGTACTCGTCGTAGATCTTTCCGCGTTCCGCTTCCCGGATGTGCTGGATGATCACCTGCTTGGCCGTCTGCGCGGCCACCCGCAGGAATCCGGACGGGGTTACGTCCACTTCCGCGATATCGCCCATCTGGTAGGTGGGATTGATCTTCTGGGCGTCCTTCAGGGAAATCTGGTTTGTGGGATCTTCGATCTCCTCGTCCTCCAGGATCAGCTTCCGCGCGTATACAGAGATCGCGCCGGTGCTCCGGTTCACGGAAACGTCCAGGTTGTTCGGTGCGGTTTCGCCCTTCGGCAGGTTCTTTTTATACGCAGCCTTCAGCGCTTCCTCAATGGTGTTGAAGAGCGCTTCCTCGCTGATCTCTTTCTCTTTTGCCAGCAATTTGATTGCTTCAATGACTTCAGACTTCATCGTTGTTTTCCCCGCTTTCTGTGTTCTCTTGAGGTTCTTCCGAACGGTCGGCTCCGGAGAGGTCCACCTCTTCGATGCCTTCCATATCTACGACCGGTTTTACCAGTGCTGCCGCTTTTCTCGGGATCCGTTTCATTCCTTCTGCCGTTTCCAGCAGGATCTCCCCGTCCTCCAGCCCGGCCAGGATGCCGGTCAGCAGCTTTGCGCCGTCCATGGGCTTGAACAGTTTCACTTCGATCTCGCTGCCCAGGTTCCGTTCAAAATCCCGGTCCTTTTTCAGCGGCCGGTCGATCCCCGGGGAGGAAACCTCCATGAAGTCGTAATCCACGGTGTCCGCGATGCTCCGCACCGCCTTGTGATAGGCCTCGCAGTCGTCCAGCGAAATCCCTTCCGGCTTGTCGATGTAGAAGCGCAGGTACCGTCCGGTCGGCTCCTTTTCGACCGCGGCGTCCACCAGCTCGAAGCCCATACTTTCCGCGATCTTCCCGCACCGCGCTTCGATCGCGGCAACTTCTGCTTTTGCCATCTTTTCCCTTTCGCTTTCCGGGCAATCAAAAAGAGCGGAAAAAAAGCCCTTCTTCAGCCGTCACGTTCAGCGCGGATCAGACCCCCGCGCGCGAACGGCCTTCAGGCTCTTTCCACTCTTTACGTTAAACCCTTCTTTCACGGCACGAAGCCATAAATTGCATGAATACCATGCGCCGGAAAGTATAACACACTTTCCGGCGCATGACAATCCTTTTTTTTCAACGTCTGCAGAACTTTCTGCAGGTTCATTTTTTCCCTTCCCGGTATTCCTCCAGTTTTCCGGAAAAGAAGTTGACCTTCCAGGTGATTTTCTCCAGGTACCGCTGCATCTCTTCCATCCGTCCGATCAGCTTTTCCCGGTGGTCCTTCAGCAGCTCCACCCGTTCCTCAAGGGTGCAGTCCCCTTCGTGCGCCAACCGCACAAACCGGGCGATTTCCTGCAGCGGCATCCCGGTATTTTTCAGGCAGCAGACCAGTCCGAGCCATTCCATGTCTTCGTCGGAATACTGACGGAACCCGCCCGTGCTGCGTGCGACCCCGGTCAGCAGGCCCTCCTTCTCATAATACCGCAGCGTATGGGCCGTCAGGCCCGTCTTTTCACATACTTCCTGAATACTGTACATGGTTCTTGTCTCCTTGGTTCCTTTTTTCCCGGCTTCACGCCAGGACGATCCTTGCTTCCGTATCTCCGTCCAGGGTGATTTCCGCGCTGCCGCCTTCGGCCTGCAGCGTATATCCGCCCCTGAATCCTGTAAAGGTGATGATTCCGTCCGCGTCCGCGGTCAGGGCTTCATGGGTTTCCCAGTCTTCATGGATCAGCTTTTTCAGCGCGCGGTAGGACGGTTTCTCGCTGTTGTCCTCATGCACGAACCCCGACGGGGCCTTCAGCCAGCATCCGTCGTTGAAATCCCACGTGGTAATCGCTTCCACCAGCGGATGGCTGTACAAGATGGTGTACATTTCCGTGATTTCCCGCGCCTGCCGTTCCTCGTATTCGGGCGTGCTCGGCCACTCGTCCACCTGCCAGTCGTTCAGGTCCACAATGTGCGGCGGCATGATCTCGCCGGAAATCAGCGTGTTCTCCGTAAAGTGGATCGGCAGGCCGAACCGCGAAAACCGTTCCAGCACGTCGTTCAGCTTTTCGGCGCCCCAGTATCCCTGGTGCTGGTGGCTCTGGATCCCGATTGCGCTGACCGGCACGTCCGCATCCAGCAGCGCCGCGATCAGTTCCTCGTACTTCGGGCTGGTGTTGAAGTCGTTGATCAGCAGCACGGCGTCCGGATCGGTCTCTTTCGCCGCTTCAAATACTTTCTTTACCAGTCCGACCCGGCCCAGTTCCTTGCAGATCCGGGTAATCGCGTTGTCGTACCGGTCGAACACCGGCATGATCACCACTTCGTTGATGACGTCCCACAGGTTGATGACGCCCTTGAAAGCGCCGACATCCCGGTGGATCCGTTCGATCTGCCTGCGCAGGATCTCGTCGTTCGGGTACTGCATCAGCCACGGTGCGCAGGCCGTATGCCAGCACAGCGGGTGGCCCTTCACCTGTACGTTTCTCTCCCGCAGCCACTTTGCTGCTTCCATTGTTTCCGGATAGGCTGTCTTCCCTTCCTCCGGTTCGTACCGGCCCCAGTAGAAGGGCAGCGTGCCGTAATTGAACAGCCCCAGCCATTTTTCCATCCGTTCCCGCAGGAATGCTTTTTTCCCTTCATCCTGCGTTCTCATCATCTCCACGGTGTCAAACGCGCCGCATCCGAACAGGAATTTGTGCGATGTCTGGTTCACCAGGACTTTTTTCCCGGCGGCGGGCGTCCCGTCCGGATTCGTCAGTTGCAGTCGGGCGGTTGACTGTCTGTGTGAAAGCTGGCTCATCATGGCGCCTCCTTTGCTGGAACGTTCCTGTTTTTCCCGCTTTCATCATAAAACTTAAAGTTAACTTTAAGTCAACACTTTTTGCGAAAAATGGCTGTGCGGCCGGGTGGCCGCGCAGCCGTTGTGCTGCTGTCACAGTTTTTCAAATACCGGGATCTCCTCGATCGGCGCTTTCACAGTTACCGTCTTCCCGCCCTCCAGGATTTCTCCGTTGTTTACGTTCTTCCACCGGCCTGCCGGGAGGTAAACGTCCCTTTCAAATTCATTCAGGTGCAGGATCGGCGCGACGAGGTATTTGCTGCCGAACATATACTGGTCCTGCAGCTCCCAGCACTTTGCGTCCTCCGGGAATTCGTAGAACATCGTCCGGATCAGCGGGCTGCCGTTCTCGCTTGCCTCCCTGTACAGGTCCCGGATATAGTCGTGCATCGCAATCCGGACGCCGTAGTATTTCCGCATGATCGCGTAGTTCTCTTCCCCGTAGCTCCACAGTTCGTTCGGCTGGCCGGTATGCAGGTATCCGCCGCCCCAGTCCCGTGTGTCCAGCGGCGGGATGTTGTACGGTCCCCGGTCCCCGTGCATCCGCAGGACAGCGGAGTAAACCGCGAACTGGTACCAGCGGATCAGCAGCTGGCGGAAGTCCGGATCGTTCACGTTGTCCGTCATGAATCCGCCGATATCCGTCGTCCACCACGGAATGCCCGCCAGTCCCATGTTCAGACCTGCCTGCAGCTGCTCCCGCAGCGCCTGGAAGGTGCTCGGCACATCGCCGGACCAGATTACGTTGCCGTATTTCTGGCTTCCGGCCCAGCCGCACCGGAGCAGGTTCACCGGAACCTCTTTCTTTTCCTGGCACATCGGCTCATAGAAAGCCCTGGAGAACATCTGGGGATACATATTGCTGCAGCTCAGGGCAGGTCCCGCGCAGTAGCGGTAGTTTTCGAAATCGTATACGCCGTAGTCCGGCTCGGAATTGTCCAGCCAGAAACCGTCGATCCCGTAATCGTAATAGTTCTTCCGGCATACGTTCCAGATATACTTCCGCGCTTCCGGGTTGAACGGGTCGATCTCCACGCAGTCGCCCTGGTAGTCATAGGTCTGCGCGGCCCCGCGCTCTGTGCGGATCAGGAGGCCCCGCTCCATCATCGGCCCGAAGTTCTCGCTCCTGCGGTCCACGCTCGGCCAGACGGAAACGATCACCCGGATGCCCATGCTGTGGAGTTCATCCACCATGGCCTTGGGATCCGGCCAGTATGTTTTGTCAAATTTCCAGTCTCCCTGCACCGTCCAGTGGAAGAAGTCGATCACGATCTGGTCGATCCGGATGCCTTCCTTCCGGTACTGCCGGGCAACGGTCAGCACTTCCTCCTGCGTCCTGTACCGCAGTTTGCACTGCCACAGGCCCATCAGGTTCTCCGGGAACATCGGGGCCCTTCCGGTGACGTCCGTATAGTTCTTCAGGATCTCCTTCGGTCCGTCCGCCGCCGTGATCCAGTAATCCATCTGCCGTGTGCTTCTGGCAACCCACTCGGTATAGTTGTTGGCAAAGGCGACCTGGCCCACAGCCGGGTTGTTCCACAGCAGGCCGTATCCCAGGCTGCTCACCATGAAAGGCACGGAGATCTGGCTGTTCCGCTGCGCCAGTTCCAGCAGGTTTCCCTTCAGGTTCAGCCACGGCTGCTGGTACTGGCCCATGCCGTAGATCTTTTCGCCGTCATTGGCGTCAAACTTCACCGTCAGCGTATAGTCGCTGCCGCCGGTGATGCCCTTCCACTCCCGGTTCACGATTTTCAGGCACCGGCTGCCCTCGGACAGGGTTCCGCCGTATGCGCGGAAATACTCCCGCAGGATCAGCTGCCCGTCCCGGTAGAAGCTGATCACCCCGGCAAAGTTTACGGTTGCCCGGATTCTTCCGTTCACGATCTCCGCGCAGGGATTCACCCCGCCGTCATGCGGGCTGTTTTCCGTGCCGATCCGGATTTCGCACCCGGCCTGTTCCGGTGTTTCGGTCAGCGCCCAGTCGTTTCCGGTCCATCCGTCGTACATCACAGCCCGTACACGCAGGCTGTCCTTTCCCCATCCTTCGATCTTCAGGGTCTCTCCGCCCCGCCGGGCAATCAGGGCATTTCCTTCAGCCTGAAACTGCATTTTCTTCGATCCTCAATTCTTTTTTTGTTTGTCTGCCTGCGGCCTGTCAGCCGCCGATCCTCTCGAGTACCATCGCGGTCCTGCACGGGCTGTACACGTTGAATCCGAGGCCCTTGCCTTCGGTATATTCCGTCTCGTACACCACGCTGTGGTCGATCAGCGCCTGCCCGCCGAAGCGTTCCTCATCCGTGCTGAGCACCACCTGGTACTGCCCTTCGCCCACCGTGTGCGCGTGCAGGAAGAACTGCGTCTCGGAATAACTGTTGTGGAAGTTGAAAACGAACAGCAGTTTTCCCCGGCTGAAAGTGATAATTTTCCGTTCCGGATCGATCCACAGGCTGACGGCATACGGGTCGTCCAGCAGCTTCCGCTCCTTTGCCAGCGTGATCATGGCCTCGTCAAAGTCGTTCAGCCACTCGTATTTCAGCCGCTTGTCGTCCACCAGGTTCCACTGGCGGCGGCAGTATTTGTAGCTCCACCCGTTCCCTTCCCGCGGGAAGTCGATCCATTCCGGGTGCCCGAACTCATTGCCCATGAAGTTCAGGTATCCGTTGCCGCCCAGGCTCATCGTATACAGGCGGATGATCTTGTGCAGTTCGATGGCCCGGTCCATGGTCAGGGTATGGTACTCCTTCATCATGCCGGTATACATCTCGGCGTCCGCCATCCGGAACAGGATGGTCTTGTCCCCGACCAGCGCCTGGTCATGGCTCTCGCAGTATCCGATCACCTTTTCCTGCGGCCGCCGGGTCGTCATCTCATGCCACAGGGCATGCATGTTCCAGTCCTCGTCCCGGGTGTCCTTCAGCAGTTTGATCCAGTAATCCGGTTCGCCCATGGCCAGCCGGTAGTCGAAGCCGATACCGCCCTGTTCCACCGGCAGGCACATGCCGGGCATGCCGCTCATGTCCTCTGCCACGGTCAGCGCGTTCGGGTTCACCTCATGGATCAGTTCATTGGCCAGCTGCAGGTAGTTCAGCGCTTCCAGGTCCGTGTTCATGTTGAAATACATATCGTAATTCGTGAACGCGGAGCCCAGTCCGTGATCGTGGTAGATCATACTGGTTACGCCGTCGAACCGGAATCCGTCGAAGTGATACTCCTCCTGCCAGAATTTCAGGTTGCTCAGCAGGAAATGCAGCACCTCCGGCCGCGCGTAGTTGAACAGCCGCGTCCCCCATGCGGGATGCCAGCCCCGGTCTCCGGACAGGAAGTACTGGTCGTCCGTCCCGTCCTGCATCTGCAGGCCTTCCCCGACGTTCGGGCAGGCGTGGCTGTGCACCACGTCCAGCAGCACCCGGATCCCCATGCCGTGGGCTTTGTTGACCAGGTATTTCAGCCCGTCCGGCGCGCCGTACCAGTGCGCCGCCGCGAAGAAATTGGTCACCTGGTATCCGAAGGATCCGTAGTACGGATGCTCCTGCACCGCCATCAGCTGGACCGTGTTGTAGCCCAGTTTTGCGATCCGCGGGAGGATATTGTCCGCGAACTCCAGGTAGGTGCCGATGCCTTCCCGGTCCTGGGCCATGCCAATATGCGCCTCATAGATCAGCGGCGCTGCCGGCGCCTGTTTCATGAAGGCTTCGTCCGTCCATTCAAAGGGCTTCTCCGGCGCCTGGATCTGCGTGCACAGGCGCATGGTCTTCTCATCCATGCTGACCCTCGTGCTGTAGGCCGGAAGCCGTTCAAACCATTCTTCGCCCCTGCGCACCCACAGTTTCACAAACTGCCCGTGCTTCAGCGCGTCCTTCCCTTCCAGGCGGATCTCCCAGACGCCGTTCTCCATCCGCTCCAGCGGATGGTCCGTCCGGTTCCATTCGTTGAAGTCGCCCATCAGGCACACTTCGTCCGCGCCGGGCATCCATTCCCGGAAAACCCATCCGCTTTCCGTACGGTGAAAACCGTAATACATGGCTCCGTTGGCAAAGTCGGTCAGGGTTTCCGCGCCGCCCGCGATCTGCCACCGTTTCTCTTTGAACCGGTTCATCCGCAGTTCGATATCGCCTGCGTGCGGCCCGAGCCACGGGTCGATGGAGGTAATCTCGTAAGGAGCTTCCAGTCTGCTGATGTCCATCTTCTGCCTCCTGTCCGCTGTTCACTTTTCCTGCTGTTTTCCGTCAGTCTGCCGGGCTGCCTGCGGCGTCATACTTCTTTATCCCCAGGAGCCGCCCGTCCTCGTCGTATTCAAACCGTTCCTCGCTGACGCCGGCGCTGTTGCTGACCGCCTGTCCGGTTTCATCCAGGTAGGTCCTGCTCAGCAGCCGTCCTTCCGCGTCCCGCACCTGCCGGACCGCGTAATAGCCCAGGCTGCAGGTTGTCGGCTCTCCGGCCGTATTCAGGTACTGCGTCAGTTCCAGCTGTCCGTTGCTGTTGTAGGAGTATTTTACTCCGGCATATCCCTCGGGCAGGGTCGTCGGTTCGCCCGATTCGTCCAGGTACATTTCTTCCAGTACCAGGTCTTCCTTCGTTTTCCGCCGGACGCTCACCGCGTCCCCGCCGAAGGAAATCCTGTTTCCCGCCGCGTCAAAACGGGTGGTAATTACCAGGCCGCCCTTCGGATACTGGTATTCCTCCCGCGCGTATCCGCCTGCGTCCGTCAGCCGTCCGGCCTCGTCGTAATACTCGATGGCCGTGATCCTGCCCTTGTTGTTCCCGTCCCGGACAATCTCGCACCGGCTCCATCCGTCCGGGCCCGTGGCCGGCGATTCGTCCGCGTGCTCATACCATTCCCGGATGATCTGCCGGTCCCGGTTCATCTTCTTCAGCATCGCGGCGTATCCGGCAGGTATGTCGATCTTCTCGCCCTTCTCGTCCTTGTAGATCCGGCCGGTCATCGTTTTGCCGCTGGCCAGCGTCTCCACCTGGGCGTATCCCAGGGACGGTACGATCACCGTTTTCCCGTTTTCGTCATAGAAAATCGTAAACCGTTCCAGCCCGAACATGAAGGTACGGCGCTCCACCCGCGCGTATCCCATCTTCGTGTTCGTCAGCTTTCCGTTGATCCCGATATAGTCCGTGATCACCAGGAAGCTGTCCGTGGAAATCACGCGGCCGTAGTATCCGCCCGCGGTTTCATAGGGGAACCCTTCCGCGTCGTAGTACCGCTCCGTCGTTTTCTGGTACTCGTATTCATATCGTACGGTGGCGTATCCCTCCGGTCCGGCCGTGATGTTTCCGTTCTCATCCTTCCAGGTGATCTCCGTCACCCGGCCTCTTTCCGTCTGCTTTTCAGCGGTAACTTCCGCGCCTGCACGGATTCCGGGCGCCAGCAGGAGGAGGACTGCCGCTGCCCATGCCGTCATGCGTCTGATTCTGTTCAAGTGTGATCACCTGCTTTTTTCTTTATCAATTGATTATAGCAAAACCCGCCTGTAAAAACAACCCGGAACGCCGCCGGCCGGACGGGATTTCCCCGTCCCGGAGCAGCCCGCCGCCCGGTCCTGCAGGCGCAGGATATCCTTCCCTTTTCCCCTGTGCTGTGCTATGCTTTCAGCACGGAAAACCTGCCGCGGAAAGCGGCGGATGGAGCGGCGGATGATTTACGCGACTTCGGATCTTCACGGCTGGTCGCTGGATTCCTTCCTCCGGCTGCTGGAAACAGCCGGCTTCGGGGATTCCGACTGCCTGTATGTGCTGGGCGATGTCGTCGACCGGAACGGCGACGGCGGCGTTGCCATGCTTCGCTGGATGATGGGCCGCCCGAATGTTCAGCTGATCCGCGGGAATCATGAGGATATGCTGCTCACCTGCGTCCCGTGGCTGGACCGGGTCAGCGAAGACGGCGTCCGGAGCCTGTCCCCGGACCGGATGCAGCATCTGCTCCGGTGGCTCCGCAACGGCGCCGGTCCGACGATCCGCTCCCTGCAGTTGCTGAAGCGGGATCTCCCGGATACCTTCACCCGCCTTGTGGACTATGTAAAGCGAGCGCCGCTGTATGCGTCGCTCACGGCCGGAGGGCGCCGTTTCGTGCTGGTCCATTCCGGCTTCGGGAACTTTTCCCCCGAAAAAAAGCTCTCCGGCTATGAGCCGGATGAGCTCCTGTGGCATCGTCCCGCGGCGGACGAGGCTTTTTATCCGGACGTGATGACCGTCCTCGGCCACACGCCCGTCGGGTACCTCTTCGGGGAAGCCGGAAAAATGTTCCGGACGGATACCTGGATTGATATCGACACCGGCGCCGCCGGCGGCGGCGCGCCGATGCTCCTGCGCCTGGATGACCTGCATCCCTTCTACGGCAGCGGGGACTGACGGTTGTCAGTCCCCGCTGTTTTCTGTCCGCAGGAATTCGATGACCCTGCTGATCTCCTCGTCGGAAACGTACGCCGCCTGCGCGTGGATCCCGTCCTCGCTGTCGTTCCGGGTAAAGATCATATCCCCCTGCCCCAGCAGGCGTTCCGCGCCGGTCCGGTTCAGGATGATGGTGGATTCCCGCTTGTCCACCACCACGAAGGATGCCCGGCACGGGAGCAGCCCTTTGATCCTGTCGGTAATGATATCCGGCGTCGGCCGCTGCGTGGCGAGGATCAGGTGGATCCCTGTTTCCCGGGAGTGCAGCGCGATGCTTTCCAGCGTTGCATTGAACATGTCGACCCGTTCGGCCTCATAGGCTTCTTCCGTCTTCTGGCGTATATATTCCATGTATTCGTCAATGATGAGTACGATGCGCGGAAGCTTTTCGTCCTCCGGAAGGGCCGCGTTGTATTCGTCGATGGACGGTGCGTTTGCCATCGCCATCCGGAACAGCCGGTGATCCACCTCGTCCCGCAGCCACATCATCACGTCCATCCCGTGGTCGGTATCCGTAATGGTGTCCTGCAGCATATGCGGAATCCCGTTCATCAGCGGGAATTCCACTTTTTTCATGTCAAACAGCAGCAGCTTCACTTCTTCCGGACGTGCCTTGAACAGGATACTCAGGATAATGTCATGCAGGAAGATGCTCTTCCCGGATCCGGTCACGCCCGCCACCAGCAGGTTGGGCATGGTCGCGATGTCGAACACAAACGCGTTTCCGAACAGGTTGATGCCCGCTGCCACGGACACGGGGGATTTCGCCTCCCTGAATGCCGCGCTCGCGATGACTTCCCGCAGGGGTACGACGGGCCTCTGGAAGTTCTTTACCGCGATGGTAATGGTTTTCCCGTCCGCGGAGTCCATGAATTCCACGGGATCCCCCGCGTGCAGTTCAATATCTGCCCGCAGGTTTTTCACCGCCTGCGCTTTCACGCCCCTGCCCAGTTGAAGCTTCATCAGGATCGCGAAATTGTTGTAGTGGTAGTCCACCACCTTCACGTCCGTCCCGAAGGACGCAAACATGCCGTTCAGCCTGTCCCGAAGCTGCTGCACGTATTCCAGCCGCTGGAACTTGCTGCTTTCCGTGCTGTCCTTCAGCAGGTCAGCCGTCGGAAACCGATACTCTGCCATTGCAAACGCTCCTTCTTCCGCTGTCCGCGGACAGGTCCCGTCACCGGAACAGTTTGTCCCACGCGGCGTTGTTCACCAGGTCCTCCAGGCTGCACCAGTCTTCCAGGTAAACGGACCGGTCTGTCCCCGTGCCGGTCATCGTATCGTACAGCAGCCGGTAGAGCGTATCGTTGCTGGTATACATATCGATGCCCGTGGTTTCCATGCCTTCCCAGTCTACCTCTGTCATGCCGATGATCTGTTCCTGCAGGGTTGTCCCGCTGAGCGTGTAGGACCGGATCTTCATGGCCGGCCCGCCTTCCGCGGTCAGCAGTCCGGCCTGCGGATACACCGGATAGTGGAAAAGGAACTGGAAGAAGTTCTCTCCGCCCATCCTGCCCGCCCAGCTCACCCCGTACTCCGTCCAGGTGAACACGTCCGCCTGTTCCAGTGCGTACATCGTCAGGACGATCAGTTCCGGGATTCCGTTCCCGTCAATGTCGTGCAGGATAAAGCTGTCCCACTTCCGTTCCCGCGTCTGCAGCATGCTGTTGTATTCGCCGTTCGGATTGCTGAGATACAGGTCATACTGCCCGGAGGAGATCAGCTGCCGGTATTCCGCCTGCCAGCCCTGACTGCCTGTATTCCGGCTGCCCGTATTCTCTTCGCCTTCAATCGGGATGGACTCCAGCGGGAGTGTATTCGGGTCGAAGCGTTTATACCCGGTCCACAGGACCCGGTTCTCTCCGTGGTACGGGATCACGCACTTGACCCACCAGATGCCGTTCCGCTCGTCCCAGGCCCGCGTCAGTACGCGTACATAGGTATATCTGACATCATAGGTTCCCTTCTCGCTGTACGTTGTGCCCGGGCCGTCCCGGGTCGCCAGCTTCTCAATGGCGTACCCGTACAGCTCCGTATCCGCCAGGCCTGCGGGGCACAGGGCGGCGCACAGCAGCAGGGTCGCGAGCAGGACGGCGTAAATGCGTTTCATCAGGTCTTCCTCCCTCTTTTTCGGTGTGCGGGACCCCGTTCGCCGGGGCCCTGGTTCTTTTCATTTTGTCTGTTTTCTTTGTTTCATCATAACATACTTCCCGTTAAAACAAAACACCCGGTCCCGCGCGGCGCCCGCATTGACACCGCCCGGTGCCGAAGATAAAATAGTGGACTGTAATCGGGGAAAGGGCTGTGATATGGAATATGACCGGACTGAACGCTTATATCTGGGACCTGGACGGAACCCTCTTTGATTCGTACGGGTCCATTGTCTCCAGCCTGGTTTCCCTGGCCGGCGAATACCGCGTCCCGGACTCGTTCGAAGAGATCATGAGGGCTGTAAAACAGGGGGCGGTCTCCGCCTACCTGCGTGATCTGTCCGTGCGAACCGGGGCGGATTATGATTTCCTGTACCGCCGTTACCGTGAAATCAGCCACACCCGGATGGATGAAATCACCCTGGTCCCCGGCGCGGCGGAAACCCTGGAGGGCCTGCGGCGCGGCGGCGCGCGGCACTTTGTCTACACCCACCGGGGAGCTTCCTCCCGCCCGCTGCTGGACCGGCTCGGACTCACGCCGTTTTTCACGGAAATCGTTACCTTTGAGCATGGGTTCAGGCCGAAGCCTTCCGGAGAGGGCGTGGAGTACCTGGTCCGGAAGTACGGCCTTTCAAAAGCTTCTTCGGCGTATGTCGGCGACCGGACCATCGATGTTTACTGCGCGAACGACGCGGGCGTAAAGGCCATCCTGTACCTGCCCGGAGATTCCTGTGTTTCCCCCACGGGATCGGAGGACCGGATCATCCGGAAGCTGGAGGATTTGCTTGCATAAAGAAGGCGGCAGGTTTCCCTGCCGCTTTCCTTATGATCAAAGCGTGTCAGCCGGTTCTGTTATTACGGCTCAGTAGTTGTTCCGGGCCTTCGAAAGCGCCAGCACCACGATCCCGCCCAGGAAAGCGTATCCGCAGATCCTCAGCAGGGACCAGGAAACCACGCGCAGCACCCGGCCGGCAACCAGGAATGCAATGACTGCCAGCACGATTCCCAGTCCGTTATTCAGGATCTTATCCAGCTTCATTGCCTTACCCTCCTCGTCTTTCATCATAGTCCGGTGATCCTCTCACCGTGATCAGAGCATATCACGGCCGCGGGTCCGGATACAGGGCGGCCGGGGAAAAATAAACGTATTTATATCCCTTTTTGCGGCAAATTACTCTTTTCTTCTCCGTCCCCGCTGCCCCCTGCGGTGCCGGCGGTCCCCGGTGCCGCTTTTGATGCGGTTCCGCTCCGGTTTCGGTCTTGTACACAGCAGGAAGGCATGATAAAATCGTTGACAGCAAAGGTTTATTCAGAAGGAGGAACCGGTCATGGGCGTCTTTTCAAAGTATCACAGGTTTCGGGAAGCGGGCGAAGAGGCAAACGTCAATAATGTGGAAAGATTCGGCGAGCCTGTCCGTTCCCTTTTCACATCGTCGAAGGTCCTTTCCCTTCACAAGGATACGGACATCACCGATGAGAACGGGAATGTCCTCTATCATTCCGCCAGCAAGTTCTTTTCCCTTCACGATAAAACGGATATTACCGACAGCGCCGGGAATCCTGTCGCGCATATCGAGCGGAAGTTCCTCTCCCTGCACGAGCGTCATTTCATTACCATGGCGGACGGAAAATACTTTGAGCTGTCCAATGAGCTGTGGCATCTTGTGAAGGATGTCTCAAACATTGAAGGACTCGGCTGGGTTCTGCAGGGTAACATCGCCGGCCTGAATTTCCAGCTGTATGACCGGGCCGGGCAGGTCATTGCGGTCATCAGCCAGAAGATGTTCTCCATTCATGACAAGTACTGCGTGGATATTTACCAGCCTGAAGAGGAAAAGACCGTTGTGGCCATCCTGGTTACCCTGCAGCATATGATCAGGGACCGGGAGGCGCGTTCTTCCTCCTCGTATTCTTCTTCGGGCAGCAGCAACTGACCCCGGCCGAAAGAAGCCGTATGGGATCTGCTGTATTCCGGCAAAAGCGCATAAAAAGAGAGGCTGCATGGCAGCCTCTCTTTCTTGGTTTCTTCGGATTATTCAGCCGGTCTTACAGCGGTGATATGGGTGTTCACGCCTTCGTACCAGTACAGGAAGCCTTCGACATCCACGACATCGCCAACCTGCAGGGCTTCAACAGCCTTGTAGGTTTCCGTGTCGTTGCCGCAGAGATAGAACTCCACGCAGAAGTTGAAGGTCAGGTCATCCTTGGTGAAGCGGACATACAGGTCGTCCGTCTTGTTCTCGGCGTTCTTGTAGTTGAAGGCAGCGCCGTCATCCTGGGCAGCAACCGTCAGGCCCTTGAGCAGGACCAGCTCATTCTGGTGCTCGATCAGTTCATCCTGTCCCAGCAGGGCGGTGATATCCGCGGGCTGGGCGATGAAAGCTTCGCCTTCCAGGATCTCGATGGTGGCGTCGGTAATTTCAATTTCGCCGGCCCACTCGGACTTGAAGCCCTTCACCTTGATCTTCGTGCCGGGCACCAGCTTCGCGGCGTCTTCTTCCGTGCACGTTGCGTTGTAGATGAAGTAGGCGCCGTCTTCGCTCTGGGCGTAGATGGTGATCTTGTTGTCCCACCAGCTCTGGGTCGCCTGCACATAGGTTTCCACAGTCACTTCGGTGTCCAGCTCGGCAGCCATGTAATCCGCATGGCTCAGGACCGCGGCTTCTTCAGCGGCAGGTTCTTCGGCAGCGGCTTCTTCAGCGGCGGGTTCCGCGGCAGCTTCTTCGGCAGCGGGTTCTTCAGCGGCGGGAGCTTCGGCAGCGGGGGCTTCCTCAGCGGCGGGAGCTTCTTCAGCAGCAGGAGCCTCTTCGGCAGCGGGAGCTTCCGCAGCGTTCGCTTCCAGCGCGGCCGCGTCGGCGATCTGCTTTTCGAGGTCGGCAACCTTGGCTTCCGCGTCCGCCAGCTTCTTAGTCAGGTCCTCGACCTTTCCTTCCAGTTCCTTCTTGGCGGCTTCGGCAGCTTCCGTCGCGGCCTTGGCGGCAGCGTCGGCGCCTTCCGTAGCGGCGGCGGTCACGTCTTCAACCTGCTTCGTCAGCTCGGCAACCTTGCCTTCCAGCTCGGTCTTCGCGCCTTCGGCAACGGACAGCTTCTCGGTCAGGTCCGTGACCTTGCCTTCCAGCTCGGTCTTGACGGTGTCAGCGGCGTCCTGCGCGGTCTTCAGCGCTTCATCCGCGGCGGTCTTCGCGGCGGCCAGCGCTTCGTCCTTTTCCTTCACAGCGGCGTCGGCAGCGTCCGTGAGCTGTTTTTCCAGGTCAGCGACCTTGGCTTCCAGCTCGCCCTTGGCGGTTTCAGCGGCTTCCGTAGCGGTCTTCAGCGCTTCATCCGCAGCGGTCTGCGCGGCAGCCAGCGCTTCGTCCTTTTCCTTGGTCAGGGTATCCGTCGCCGTCTTGACGGCAGCGTCAATCTTGGCCTGAGTGTCGTCGCTGCATCCGCTCAGCACGCACAGCGCGAGCGCGAGCATCACTGCAACTGCCAGAATCCGTTTGACAGACTTCTTCATAAACCTTTATCTCCTCTCAATTTCTTCGCTGTTCCCAGCACTTTGTAAATATGATACATCAATCATACCATTTTTTCAATTCTTTCGCTTCGTTTTTTTCGCCCGGTACAGGGAGATCCCGCCGATCACCAGCCAGATGCACGGCAGGGTGATCAGCAGTGCCCGGGAGGCTCCGGGCAGTTCGTTCCACCCGGTTTGCTCCGCTGCTTGTTCCTGTTCGTTCCCTGCTTCGCCGTCCTCCGGGATCACCCTGATCTGGTCCAGCCGGTACAGGCTGCTCACATCCCCGAACTGCTTCTCCAGGTACGCGTCGCTCATTTCTTCCTTCCGGCGGGCGCTCTTGCACACGTTCTCGATCAGCTGCCCGGCCGCGGAGCGCAGGCTGGCGCTTCCGTTGAACACCGGCGTCACAAACGTGTTCTGCGTGTTGTTCATCAGCAGTTCGCTGGCTTCAATCTTGATGTCGTAGTATTCCTGGTTGTTTTCACCCTTCCGGCTCAGGTAGTCCAGGTATTCCGGCGACTGCTGCGCCTTCAGCGTGACCGGCAGGTAACCTTCCGTCTCGGCATATCCCAGCTGAACCTCGTTGCTCAGCAGGTACTGCGCGAACAGCCAGGCTGCCAGCGTCTCCTGGGAATCCGGTTTGTTGAACACGCAGATGCTCGGCCCCTGGCTGATCATCTGCGGATGGCCGGGATCGTACTGCGGGATCGGACGCACCAGCGTTGTGAAGGGCACCACCTGCTCCTTGTGGATATCCAGCATCGGCGCGCTGCTGCCCATCCAGGTGGCGCCGGCGGTGGAGTCGATCGCAAAGATGCACTGTCCGGCGTTCAGGAAATTGCCCGGATAGCTGCTGATCGCGAAGGTGGAGAACGCCCGCGTCTTTGCGTGGCTGTATACTTCCTTCAGCAGCCCGGCGGTCGTGTCGTTGAAGATCAGGACCTCGCCGTTATCCTTTGAATACGGCGCGTCCAGCTGCTTCAGCATGGTGATCATCATGTTGTCCGTGCTCTTGTAGATGAACGGGATCATCACCTTCTGCCCGTTCACTTTGAACAGGCCGTCCCCATCCTTCTCCATGGCTTTTTCGCTGACTTCCCAGATGAAATCCCATGTCGGCACGTCCGGCACTTCGTACCCCAGTTTTTCCACCAGTTCCTTGTTGATGTACAGCGCTTCCGTGGACCGCATGTACGGCAGGGCATAGTACTTTCCGTTCAGGATGCACTCGTTCAGGAATTCCGGAACGATCTCCTCCTGTTTCGGCGAGTCGAAGCGCACCTCGCTTCCCCCGAGGCCGAAGCGCGGGTCCGCCATCCAGTCGTCCAGCGGCAGCATCACGTTCTCGCCCGTCAGGTAGGTAGCGATGTGGTCCGGATACGTGATGCAGACGTTCGGCGTCGTATCCGTGGCGATATTGGTGATCACGTCGTTGAAGATCCGTCCGTAGTCTGCGTACAGCCGGATATTGATCGTAACGTTCGGGTACATCTTCTGGAATTCCGCGATGGCGTTCGTGTAGACCGCGGTCTGGACCTTGTTCGTATCGTTCTTGGCCCAGAAGGTCAGCTCGATCTTTTTCGTTTCGTCCATGTACAGCGGGATTTCGCTGATGTACCCCTCCTGGGCCGCGTTCCGGTCCATCGTGCCGTGGCATCCGCTCAGGAGCGCCGCGGCCAGCGCGAGCAGCAGGGCCAGGGCTGTGATTCTGGTTTTTCTCATCCTTTTGTGCCTCCCCTCGAGACACCTGCCATGATCTTGTCGCGGAAGATCAGGAACAGGACGATCAGCGGGACGCTGACCACCACGACCGCGGCCATCATCGCCGGGATGTCCTCCCGGCCGTAGCCGCTTTCCCGGATGCTCTGGATTCCCTGGGATACCAGGAACCAGTTCTGCTTGTCCGTGATCTGCCGCGGCCAGATGTAGCTGTTCCAGCACTCAATGACCTTCAGGATCACGATCGTGACGATCGTCGGCTGGCAGATCGGCACCATCACCCGCAGCATGTACTTCAGGTCGCTGGTTCCGTCCACCTTTGCCGCGTTGTACAGCTCGTCCGGAATCGCTTCAAAGTTTTCCTTCAGCAGGTAGATATAGAACACGCTCGTCACCGAGGGCAGGATCAGTCCGAGGAAGGTGTTCCGCATGTTCCAGTGGACGATCGTGGCGTAGTTCGTGATGATCACCAGCTCCGTGGGAATCATCATCAGGCTCAGGAACAGCGCGAATACCAGGTTCCTGCCTTTGAACTCCAGACGGGCAAAGGCGAAGGCCGACGGCACGATCACCGCCATCATCAGCGCGGTGGTGGCGACCGTAAAGATCAGCGTGTTCAGCAGGAACCGGCCCAGCGGGACTTCCGTGAACGCCTTGCCGTAGTTGGCCAGCGTCGGTTCCGTGGTAAAGAACGTCGGGATTTTTTCGTCCATGAACAGGGTGGTGTCCTTGAAGCTGGTCAGTACCATCCAGTAGAACGGGAACAGGACGATCAGCGCCCAGACCACCAGGAAGAAGATGATCAGCGTCTTCGACAGGGTGCTGCCTTTTCTCTCTTTCATCCGGCCCGCCTCCCGTCACATGTACTGAACCTTGTTCCGGCTGAAACGAAGGTTCACGTACGTAATCGTAAATACGATGCCGAACAGCAGCAGCGCCGCGGCCGCGGCATATCCGGGGAATCCGCCGCTGTCGCTGTAGAGCATGTCGTACACATAACCGACGATCGTGTTCATCTCCGCCGCGTTCAGGTTTGTCCCGAACAGGGCCACTTCGTCGCTGTAGGCTTTGAACGCCCCGATAAAGCCCGTAATGATCAGGTAGAACACCGTCGGGCTGATCATGGGCAGCGTGATCTTCCGGAAGATCCGCGCGCTGCTCGCGCCGTCCACCCGGGCCGCCTTGTAATAGTCCTGGTTCACGCTGGCCAGCGCGCTCGTCAGGATCAGGATCTTGAACGGCATCACGATCCAGATCGTGTACAGGCACGTCACCATCATCTTCTGCCAGTAGGTGCCCTCAATGAAGTTGACCGACTCCCCGCCCAGCGCGGTGATCAGCGCGCTGATCAGGCCGTCCGTATGCTCCGTGTTCCGGAACAGCAGCCAGAACACCAGGCCGACCGCCAGCGTGTTCGTCACGTACGGCAGGAAATAAACCGTCTGGAAAACCTTCTGGACCTTTTTGACAGAGCTCAGCCCCAGGGCGATCAGCAGGCTCAGCCCCGTGCTCACCGGCACGGTGATCGCCACCAGGATCAGGGTGTTCTTCAGGGCCGTCACGAAATACGGATCCGTCAGCACGTGGCGGAAATTGCCCAGGCCGATCCCGCTGTACTTCTGGCTCACAAAGTGGAAATTCTCCTCCAGGGAGTACACGCACACATCCACCAGCGGATACAGCATGAAAATCCCGAGGAAGAGGATCGCCGGCAGGAGATACAGCCAGGCTTTCAGGTTGTTTTTCTTCTTCATACCCGTTCCTCGCTCTCCCGGTCAAACAGGAAAACCTTGTACGGCTTCAGGCGGAAGCGGACTTCCTGCTGGTCCGGCTCAAACCGGTTTTCCGAACTGACGATGGACCGGATGCATTTCCCGGTCATCTCCGCGTGTGTGGAGACGATGCTGACGTCGCGTCCCATCACTTCCACCCGGTCCATCCGGCAGGTGAAGGGACCTTCCGGATCCGGAATGAAGCCTTCCGGCCGGATGCCGACCCAGACCTTCCGGTCCGCCTTGCCGTCCGCCTCCAGGACCGCTTCGTCGCCGATATACACTTTTCCGTTCCGGATTTCGCCCCGGAATACGTTGATCTGCGGAGTGCCGAGGAACTGGGCCACAAACAGGTTTGCCGGCTCGTCGTACACGTCCTGCGGCTTCCCGATCTGGTGGACCTTCCCGTCCTTCATCACGATGATCAGGTCGCTGATGCTCATGGCCTCTTCCTGGTCATGCGTGACGAAGATCGTCGTCACGCCGGTTTCCCGCTGGATCCGGCGCAGTTCCTCCCGGGTCTGCAGGCGGAGCCGCGCGTCAAGGTTGCTCAGCGGTTCGTCCAGCAGCAGCACCCGCGGGATCTTGACCAGGGCCCGGGCAATCGCGACGCGCTGCTGCTGGCCGCCGGAAAGCTCCTTCGGCTTGCGTTCCATCAGCCCGTCGATCTGTACCAGTCCGGCTGCTTCCATCGCTTTTTCGTGCATGGCCTCTTTGGTCATCTTTTTGCTGCCCTTGAGGTTCTGCAGGGGGAAGATGATATTCTCCTCCACCGTCAGGTGCGGATACAGCGCGTAGTTCTGGAACACCAGGCCGACGCCCCGCTCCTCCGGCGGCAGGTTCGTCACGTCCTCGTCCCCGAACCATATCCGGCCTTCGGTCGGTGTCTCCAGTCCGCTGATCAGGTTCAGCGTGGTGCTTTTGCCGCATCCGCTGGGTCCCAGCAGGCCGACCAGCATGCCGTCCGGAATTTCAAAATTGAAATGATCCACGGCGACAACGTCTGTGCCTTTCTTGTTCCTGGGTGGAAATACCTTGGTCAGATCCTCCAGAACCACCTTCATGGCATACGCTTCCTTTCAGTGGCCGCGCTTGCGGCAGAATATTCAGCTGATGTATACTGTCTGGTGAAATTTTATCACATCGGGTTCCGAAACACAATGAAAAGGAGGAAACCGCCGTGCAGTCCGAAAGAGCGGGAACCGGGATCGGCATGACGTCTGCCGCCTGCCTGTGGCTGGGCCTTTTCCCCCTGCTTCAGTTTGGCAGTTTCCATACGATCACCCGGGATAAATGGATCTGCATGTTACTCCTCGCCGGCCTTACGGCCGCCGGTTTCCTGGCGGATCTTTTGCTGCGCCGGCTTTCCCGTCCCCGGCTGCTGCCCTGCCTGTTCGGCGCCTGCCTCCTGCTCTGGACCGTGCTTTCCTGCCTGCTCAGCCCGTACCCCGGCGCGCCCTGGTGGCTCGGGACCGGGCGCCTGGAGGGGCTGGCGTCCCGGCTCGTATACCTGGGCCTGTTTTTCCTGTTCTCCTGTGCCCGGGTCCGGCGCGGGCCGGTGCTGGTCTCCGCCGGCTGCGGCGTTTTTGTCTTTCTCGCGGTTGTCCTGCTGCAGCGGGCCGGCGGCAATCCCTTCGGGCTGTATCCCGAAGGATTCAGCTATGAGGAGGCGCCTTACTTCCTGGGGACCATCGGCAACGTGGATATGTGCGCCGGTTACCTGGTGATCGCCTGCGGGCTTTTCCTGTCCGCCTTCGCCGAATCCGTGCACGGCCTGGTCCGTCCTGACGGCGGGCAGGCGGAAGGCGAAACCCGTTCGGACCGCCGCCCCGCCGGGGCGTTCTTGCGGGCGGCCTTCCTGTTTGCGGCGCTTTCCGCCTCGGTCATCCTGCTCTTCCTCATGGGGGTGGAAGCGGGCCTCCTGGCGCTGGCGGTCCTGCTGTTCTTCACGTTCCTTCGCCTCCTGCCGGGGAAGTTCCGTCTCCCGGTGCTGGTGCTCCTGCTGGCGGTCCTGCTGCTGGTCGTCTGGTTCTGGCCCGGGCAGGGCGGTCCGGTCTGGGAGCTGCATGAAATTCTCCGCGGCCGGCCGCAGGATTCCTTCGGCAGCGGACGCGTCGGCGTCTGGTCCCGCACCGCCGGAATGCTTTCAGGGGAAGGCCGCCTGTGGACCGGCACCGGCCCGGATACCTTTGCCGCCCGTTTCCGGGATTATGTCACCTGGTACAACCTGAGGGTTCCGGAGGAGGAACTCATCATGGAGTATTACGATACGCCCCACTGTGAATACCTGGCCCTGCTCGCGGACTGCGGCGTCCCAGCCCTGCTCTGTTTCCTGGCGCTGGTCCTGGCCGGATGCTTTGGCGCCCCGCCCTGGAAAGACGGCGTCCTGGGCTATGCGGTCCAGGCGTGCCTCTCTTTCTCGGTCTGCCTGGTCGCCCCGATGTTCTGGGTGGTTCTCGGCCTGTCCCTGGCCGCGCCGCCAGATCAGCGGTCCGGGAGGGTATAAGAGAACCGGCAGCGTTTGCTGCCGGTTTTTTATGCCGTTACTCGCCTGTCTTCGGTTTTGCCTGCGGGGAATACAGCACCGCCGCTGTTTCGGAGCCGACCAGACCATCCGCTTCCAGGCCGTTGGCCAGCTGGAATTCCATGACCGCGGCCTTCGTGGCGCCGCCGAACTGTCCGTCAATCTCGTCTGAGTAGTATCCCAGCGTCATCAGGCGGCTCTGGAGCGTCTTGACTTCCTCTCCCCGTGAGCCCGTACGCAGGACGGGTTCGGGCGTCGGTGCGGACGGATCCCGCGTCACGGCCATCACGTTGTCCGGGACCTCCGGCAGCGGCGTCGGCGTCAGGCTCATCTCCCGCTGCACTTCCCCGATGGTGGGGATCATCCGGCTCAGCAAAAATCCCAGGCCGATCGCCAGGATCACCAGCAGGATCACACCCGCAAGCGTTTTCGGATTCGATTTCATTTCTCTTTCCTCATAAAAAGCAATCCCAGCGTATCGGGGCCGCAGTGGGTGCAGATGGTGCACCCCGCCATGGTTTCCAGCACTTCGCGGAACAGGCCGTAGCTCTTCACCGTGTCAATGGCAAAGCGTACCAGGCCCTCCTCGCTCGGGGAATGGGTGATGAATACCCGGTTGAAATCGATCGTGCTGTCATCCGCCAGCACATCGGCAATATAGTGTTTCAGATAATGCTCATACCGTCCCCGGTACTTCTCGCCGGGATGCATCTTCCCGTCCTGTACCACGATGGACGGCCGGATATGCAGCAGCCTTGCGCCCAGCGCTTCCAGCCCGCTGCAGCGTCCGCCCCGGCGCAGGTATTCAACCGTGTGCACCACGAAACTCGCGTCCACCAGACCGGTCCGGCTCGTCAGCTTCTCCGCGATCTCCCTGCCTTCCGCGCCCTTTTCTGCCATCTCCGCGCCTTCCAGCACCAGCAGTCCGCTGCCCGTGGAAAGGTTCCGGCTGTCCACGACGAATACGTTGCCGAAGTCCCGGGCCGCCTCCACCGCGTCGTTGTAGCACGTGGAGAACTCGCTGCTGATGCAGATATGCACCAGCTGGTCGCAGTTCTTCAGCTGCTCCGCGAAGAATTCCCGGTATTCATAGGTGTTTACCGCGGCGGTCCGTACGGACTTCCCTGCTTCCGCGGCCCGGAAGATATCCCGCGGCGTCACGTCAATGCCGTCATGAAATACTTCCCCGTCAATGATCACGCTCAGCGGCGCGATGCCGACATCGTATTTGCGGACCAGTTCCGGACTCAGGTCGCATGTGCTGTCCGCTGTCATTCTTACTTTCATATTCATTCCCTGCCTTACCCGTATTGTTGTTTGCGAGATATGCGAGGATCTGTTGCGAATTTACCGTTTTTCGGGATGTTGCGGATCCAGCTGCCTTATCTTTCCTCCCGGAAATAGCTCAGACCTAACGAAGCCGGCGGCTGGTTTTCCTTCTTGTTCCGGATGCTGGAGATGATCAGCACGATGATCGTCACCACATACGGCAGCATCTTCAGCAGCGGCTTCGTCGCCATGGTCACGTTGATCCAGTCAAAGTGCGTGATGAAGCTGGAGCAGGAGAACAGGATACCGAACACCGTCGAGCCGATGATCGTCACCGGCGGCCGCCACAGGGCGAAGATGACCAGCGCGATGCTCAGCCAGCCGAACGCTTCGATGCTCAGGTAGGCTTCCTGGGACGCCATATAGTCGATGATGTAGTAGAATCCGCCCAGGCCGGCGATTCCGCTGCCGACGCAGGTGGCTACATACTTGTACCGTGTTACGTTGATGCCGACCGCGTCCGCCGTGGCGGGATTCTCGCCCACCGCCCGCAGGTGCAGGCCCACCTTTGTGCGCGTCAGCACCCAGCCGGCCAGCACGGCGATGATCACCGCGAGGAAGAACAGCACGCCCAGGCACTGCAGGCTGTCCGTCCGGTCCGCGAAAGGCCAGCGGTACAACATCTTCGGTCCCAGCAGGTAGACCGTCGCGTCCATCTTGCTCATAATGACCTTCATCAGTCCGACGCCGAAGGTGGTCAGCGCCAGGCCGGTCACGTTCTGGTTGGACCGCAGCGTCACCGTCAGGAAGCTGTACAGCAGGCCGCACAGTCCGGAAAGCAGCAGCGCGCCGAGAATGCCCAGCAGGACGATCAGGAAGCCGGGCATTCCGCTCTTCCCGATCATGTTCAGCACCAGGCATCCGCCCGCGCCGCCCATGCACATGATGCCGGGAATGCCCAGGTTCAGGTGCCCTGCCTTCTCCGTCAGGATCTCACCCGTGGAGCCGTACATGAACGTCGCGCCGAAAGCCAGGGAGTCAATCAGGAAACCGAGCCAGATATTCATTTGACGCCCTCCTTTCCGCGCTTCCCGCCGTGTCCGCGGAAATGAACCTCGTAGTTGATAAAGAATTCACTGCCGATGATGAAGAACAGGATAATTCCGGTGATAACGCTCGGCAGTGCGCCGCTCACGTCAAAGTCCTGGCTGATCTGCCCCGCGCCCTGGTTCAGCACCTGGATCAGCCCGGCGGTCAGCATCATGGCCAGCGGGTTGAATTTCCCGAGCCATGCCACCATGATACCGGTGAATCCCTGTCCGCCCGCGGATTCCGTCGTCACGGTCTGGTCCAGGCCCGCAGCGATCAGGTATCCGGCCAGTCCGCACAGCGCGCCGGAGAGGATCATCGTCCGGATAATGACTTTCCCTTCGTTGATTCCGATGTACCGCGCCGTCCGGACGCTCTCGCCCACGACGCTGATCTCATATCCGTGCTTCGTGTAGTTCAGGTAGATATACAGCCCGATCGTCAGCGCCAGCACGATCAGGATGATCAGCAGGTAGTCGTTGCCGATCACCGGCAGCTTGCCGTATTTCTGCTTGCCCAGCGAGGAGGATCCGCTCGGTACCCAGATCACCAGGAAGTAGGCCACCAGGAATGTGGCGATATAGTTCATCATCAGGGTGAACAGCGTTTCGTTGGTGCCCCACTTCGCCTTGAACAGCGCGGGGATCACCGCCCACACCGCGCCGGAGGCCAGCGCCGCCAGCAGCATCAGGATCAGCAGCAGTCCTTCCGGTACCTTGCCGCCCAGGTAGAACGCCACGGCGATCGCGCCGAGCACGCTCACCAGCGTCTGCCCCTCGCCGCCGATGTTCCAGAACCGCATCCGGAACGCCGGCGTCAGCGCCAGCGAGATACACAGCAGGATGGCGACGTTCTTCAGGAATTTCCAGAACTTGTGGCTCGTCGCGAAGGATCCCTTCACGAACGCGTAGTAGAAATCTCCGATCTTTCCGGGATTGGCCTTCAGCCGGTCGATCAGCAGGAACGCGATCAGTCCGCAGACCGCCAGGCCTGCCAGAACCGCGATGATCCGGATGGCCCAGGCTTTTGCCGGGGAGATGCTTTCCCGCTTGCTCAGATGGATCAGAGGCTCGCGGACCGTTTCCGTCTTTCGGGTATTACTCACAGGCCTCCTCCTTTCTCTGTTCCGTCCGGGTCATCATCAGGCCGATTTCTTCCTTCGTGGCGGTCCGGGCGTCCACGATGCCCGTCACCCGTCCGCTGTTCATCACCAGGATCCGGTCGCACAGCTCCAGCAGCACGTCCAGGTCCTCACCGACATAGATCACGGCAACACCCCGCTCCTTCTGCCGGTTCAGCAGGTGGTAGATCGTATAGCTGGAGTTGATGTCCAGGCCGCGCACCGGGTAAGCCGCCATCAGCACCTTCGGCGTATAGGCGATTTCCCGGCCGACCAGCACCTTCTGGACGTTGCCGCCCGACAGCTTCCGCACCGGCGTGGTCACGCCGGGCGTCGAGACCTCCAGCTCGCGGATGATCTCTTCCGCCTGCGCCTTGGGCTTTTTCCGGTTCAGGAATCCCGCGCGCCCCTTCCGGTAGCTGCGCAGCATCATGTTGTCGGTAATGTCCATGTTGCCGACCAGGCCCATGCCCAGCCGGTCCTCCGGCACAAAGCTCAGGTGCACGCCCAGCTGGCGGATTTCCAGCGGCGTCTTGTCCCGCAGGTTCATGACCTCGTCCTCGCGGAACAGCACTTCCCCGCTGTCCACCCATTTCCGGATGGCTTTATTGCTCATGCCCGCAAAGGTAACATCCTTCATGTTCGTATCATGGAATGCGCCCTTCGCGGCCAGTTCCTTCACCTGTTTCAGGCTCTTGTGGTAAAAGCTGACCGGCCGGTCTTTCTTCGGGTTGTTGAAGGTGATCGTCCCGCTGGCGACCGGCTGCAGCCCTGAAATGGATTCGAGCAGCTCCCGCTGTCCGCTGCCGGCGATCCCGGCGATGCCCAGGATTTCCCCGCCGTTGGCGGTGAAGGTGATATCCTTCAGCACCTGGATGCCTTCGCTGTTGTACAGGTTCAGGTCCCGGACCTCCAGCCGCGGCGTGACGTTTGCGGGCTTGGTGCGTTCGATATTCAGGCTGACCTTCCGCCCGACCATCATCTCGGTCAGCTGGTTCTCGTCGGTATCCTTTGTGTTGACCGTCGCGACGTGTTCGCCCCTGCGCAGGATTGCCACCCGGTCGCTGACCTCCAGCACTTCGTTCAGCTTGTGGGTGATGATGATGATGCTCTTCCCGTCTTCCTTCATCCGGCGGAGCACGTCGAACAGGCGGGTGATCTCCTGGGGCGTCAGCACAGCGGTCGGTTCGTCCAGGATCAGGATGTCCGCCCCGCGGTACAGCACCTTGATGATCTCCACCGTCTGCTTCTCGCTGACGGACATATCATAGATCTTCTTGGCCGGATCCAGCCGGAAGCCGTAACGCTCCGCGATGGCGGACACTTCCCCGTTCACAGCCTTCAGGTTGTATTTCCCCTTGCTCTGCAGGCCGAGGACGATGTTTTCGGCAGCCGTAAACAGGTCCACCAGTTTGAAGTGCTGGTGGATCATGCCGATTTTATGGTCAAAAGCGTCCTTCGGGGAACGGATCACCACTTCCTCCCCGTCGATCAGGATCCGTCCTTCGTCGGGATAATAGATCCCCGCGATCATGTTCATCAGGGTGGTCTTTCCGCAGCCGTTCTCGCCGAGCACGGCGAGGATCTCCCCGCGGTACACATCCAGGTCGACATGGTCGTTTGCGAGCACGGAACCGAACCGTTTGGTGATTCCTTTCATCTGAAGCGCAAGCTGTTTTTCCACGGTACTCCTCCAAAGGCAGTCTGTTCATGGACACGAACACTTTATTATATCAAAAAAGAATCGGACTGTCACCCCGGAAAGAGTGACAGTCCGAAACGTATGCTTTCAGTTCCTGTTCAGGAATCAGAACGCGGTGTTCAGCAGTTCGATACCGTCGATCTTCACATCGAAGTAGGGAGCGCTGCGGTATTCGGATTCATGGAAGTAACCATCTGCAACAACCTCGGTATCGGGGGTGAAGGCTTCGTCGGTATCCACATCAGCGGTGTAGGATTCGAGCGCCTTGTTGTCCACGGTGATGAAGCCTTCGGTCGCGGTGTCGAACACGTGCAGGGTGCCCGCTTCGAACTGCGCCTTGATCTCGGCGATCTTGTCCGCGGTGCCGGCGGCGGCAGCCTTTTCGTTCACGTCGGTCAGGACCACGGAGCCGGTCGCGATGGTGCCGGTCCAGTCGGTGTCGATGGCTTCACCGGCCTTCTTCTGGTTCACGATGTACTCGAAGTAGGGAGCCCAGTCGATGCGGCTGGCCACGATGAAGGTGTTGGGGCAGCTTTCCACGGTGGAGCCGTTGTAGGAAACGTCCGGGATACCGGCGTTCTCGCAGGCGGTGGGAGCACCCATGGAGTCAGCGTGCTGGGAGATCAGGTCGGCACCGGCGGCGATCAGCGCTTCAGCAGCGGCCTTTTCTTCCTTCTCATCGTACCAGGAACCGGTGAACTGCACCTTCATGGTGACGTCGGGGCAGACGCTCTTGGCGCCCAGGTAGAAGCTGGTGTAGCCGGAAACGACTTCCGCGTAGGTGAAAGCGCCGACATAGCCCATCATGGGTTTTTCGCCCTTCAGGTTTCCGGCTTCCTTGATCTCGTTCAGCTTCAGGCCGGCGGCAACGCCCGCCAGGTAGCGGCCTTCATAGATCGCGGCAAACGCGTTGTGGTAGTTGGCCAGCTTTTCGGTGTGGGCCATGGTGCCGGTGGCATGGCAGAAGTCCACGTTCGGGAATTCCTTGGCAGCCTGGATCATGAAGCTCTCATGGCCGAAGCTGTCGGCGAACACGATCGTGCAGCCTTCGTCCACCAGGTCCTTGGCGGCTTCGTAGCACTCGTTGGATTCGGGGATGTTGCGCTTGATGATCACGTCATCATCGCTCAGGCCGAGCTTCTTCTGGGCATCCTTGACGCCGTTGATGAAGTTCAGGTCGTAGGTGGAATCTTCGTCGTGCAGCAGGATGACGCCCAGCTTGACCTTGGCTTCCGCGGCGGGTTCTTCAGCAGCGGGTTCTTCCTTGGCCGCTTCTTCCGCGGCTTCAACAGCGGCGGCTTCCTTCTCGGCAGCTTCTTCCGCGGCTTCAACAGCGGCGGTCGCTTCTTCCGCAGCTTCAACGGCGGCTTCTTCCGCGGCTTCGGGAGTGACGACGGCTTCTTCGTTCGTCTTCCAGGGCTGCCAGATCAGCAGCACGGCAGCGATCACTACCAGCGCCGCCAGGATGGCGATCAGAGCTTTCTTGTTCTTCATAATTCATGTCCTCCTCATGAATATTACTTGATATGGTTAATCATCATCCGGCCGGAGAACGATCTGTCCGTTCTCGATCCGGTCGACGATTGCCAACGATTTGACGCGGATCCCCGCTTCGCGCAGCTGCTTTCCGCCGGGCTGGAAGCCCTTCTCCACTGCGATCCCCACGCCGATCACGGTCGCCTTTTGCTGTTCGCACAGGCTCATCATGCCTTTCACGGCCTGTCCGTCCGCCAGGAAGTCGTCGATGATCAGCACGCGGCTTCCTTCCGGCAGGTACCGGCGTTCGATCCGGATGGTGTTCTGCGTTTTATGCGTAAATGAATAAACGCCGGCCTGTACCGTCTCGCTGCCCAGCACCGCGGTATTGCTCTTCTTGGCAAACACCACGGGCAGGTCTCCCAGTGCGTGCGCCGCGGCAACTGCCATCGCGATGCCGCTCGCTTCCACCGTCAGTACCAGGTCCGGTTTTTCGCCGCGGAATTCCTCCGCCCAGGCTTCTCCCATGGCAAACAGCAGTTTTGTATCGATCCGATGGTTCAGGAACATGTCCACCTTTACGATATCAGACCCGATCCCTTTTCCCTGTTCCAGGATCATCTGTTTCAGCGCTTCCACAGTCAGCCTCCAAAAACACGAACATTCCGTTTCCGGATATGTGTATTATATGCTTAATATCCGAATATTTCAATGAAGAAGTTGTTCCAAAAGTGTTAAATCGGCGCGATTTCGGATCAGCTGCCGCCCAAAGGTTTCAACGCCTCCGGCGTGTATACAGTATCCCTTATGGACCCATCCCCTCCGTCCCCCGGAATCAGGAACCGGCCTGCGGCGTTTCCTGCCGCAGGCCGGTTTCGGGCAACTGTATATGTATTGTCAGTTGGCGTTGTATCCCAGGTCGAACGCCTTCAGGTTCATCTCCAGGAACTTCGGGTTGATCACCTTTTCCAGGGCCCGGATCCACTTTTCCTTCGGAATGTCCGTGCACTTCGCGAAATGGCCCATCAGCACGATGTTCACGGCCTTTGCGCTCCCGGCTTCCATGGCCGGCGCCAGCGCGTCGAAGTCGTCCACGTCGAAGCCCTGTGCTTTCATGGTTTCCAGCACGTCCGCCGGGTATTCCGCCGCGCCGGTGATCACCGGCATCGGGTCGATCTCCTGGGTATTCACGATGATCTTGCCGCCCTTGCGCAGGCAGCCGGCATACCTCGCCGCTTCCAGCTTTTCGAAGCTGATGATGTAGTCGCATTCGCCCTCGGTTACGATGGGAGAATAGACTTTTTCGCCGAACCGGACGTAGGTGACGACGCTGCCGCCCCGCTGGCTCATGCCGTGGACCTCGCTGACCTTCACGTCGTATCCTTCATCCGTCAGCAGGGTGCCCAGCAGCCTGGAAGCCAGCAGGCTTCCCTGTCCGCCGACGCCGACGATCATTACGCTTGTGGTCTTCATTCCGCATTCCCTCCGATCGCGCCGAACGCGCACAGCTGTTCACACACGCCGCATCCGATGCACAGCGTCTGGTCGATGCGCGCCTTTCCGTCCTTGAAGCTGATGGACGGGCAGCCCATCTTCATGCACTTCCGGCAGCCGCGGCACTTGTCCGTGTCCACCTTCAGCGGGGTTTTCGGCTTCACATACTTCAGCAGCACGCAGGGACGCCGGGAGATGATCACCGACGGTTCCTCCGCTGCCAGTTCCTCCAGCACGGCGTCCTCGCACGCCTTCAGGTCGTAGGGATCCACGACCCGCACCCGGTTGATGCCCAGCGCCTTGCACAGGGCCTCCAGGTCCACCTTGGCCGCCGGATCACCCTTGATGTTGTATCCGGTGGTGGGGTTCTGCTGGTGGCCGGTCATGCCGGTGATGGAGTTGTCCAGGATGATCACCGTGGAGTTTGTCGCGTTGTACGCGATGTTCACCAGGCCGGTCATGCCGCTGTGCATGAACGTGCTGTCGCCGATGACCGCCACGGTCTTCTTCTCCGTCTCGCTGCCCCGGGCAGCGTTGAATCCGTGGATCCCGCTGACGCTCGCGCCCATGCACAGGGTGGAGTCCAGCGCGTTCAGCGGCGCCACAGCGCCCAGCGTATAGCAGCCGATATCGCCGATCACGGTGATCTTGTTCTTCACCAGCGTGTAGTACATGCCCCGGTGCGGGCAGCCCGAGCACATCATCGGCGGGCGGCCGGGCACGGCGGGTGCCGCGCCCTGGATTTCCGGGATGTCAGCGATCTGTACGCCTTCCTGCAGGAACGCGTCCCGGATCGTCTTCTGGCTGAACTCGCCGATGGCGCTGAACAGCTTCTTCCCGGTCACTTCGATGCCCAGGGCCTTCACGTGGTTTTCGATCACCGGATCCAGCTCTTCGATCACGTACAGCTTCTTCACCTGCGCGGCAAAGTCGCGGATCATCTTTTCCGGCAGCGGGTTGGGCATGCCGATCTTCAGCACGCTCACGCTGTCGCCGAACACTTCCTTCACGTACAGGTAGCTGCACCCGGAGGTGATGATGCCGATCTCCCGGTTCTCCGCCATCTCCGCGCGGTTGTACGCGCAGTCCTCGGCCAGCGCCCGCAGCTTCTCCGTCCGTTCCTCCACGACGGGATGGCGCAGCTTCGCGTATCCGGGCATCATGATGTACTTGGAAGGCTGTTTCACATACTCCTTCATCGGGACTTCTTCCCGCTCCCCGATGTCCACGACGCACTGGCTGTGGGCGATCCGCGTGCACATCCGCAGGATCACGGGCGTGTCGTATTCCTCGCTCAGGGCGAAGGCGCTCTTCGCGAACGCGTATGCTTCCGCGGAGTCCGAAGGCTCCAGCATCGGCACCTTGGCCGCGACGGCGTAGTGCCGGGAATCCTGCTCGTTCTGGCTGGAATGCATGGCCGGGTCATCCGCCACGCAGATCACCATTCCACCGGTCACCCCGGTATAGCTCATCGTGAACAGCGGGTCCGCCGCCACGTTCAGTCCCACGTGCTTCATCGCGCATACGCTGCGCATGCCGGCCAGGCTCGCCCCGAAGGCGGTTTCCATGGCCACCTTTTCGTTCGGGGCCCACTCGGAGTGGATGTCGTCATGCTTCGCCAGGAATTCCGTGATCTCCGTGGAGGGGGTTCCCGGGTAGCTGGACACCAGTCCGATGCCGCCGTTGTACAGGCCCCATGCCACCGCTTCGTTTCCGATTACTAACTTTTTCATACCTTATCTCCAACTGTTGTCCCGTTTTCTCAGCTTCTGTTCTGGCTGTCCACCAGGCCCTCGCCGCCGTACATCCGGCGAAGCTTCGGCTTTTCGATCTTGCCGGTCGCGTTCCGCGGCACCGGCGCCAGGATGATCTTCCGGGGCCGCTTGTACCGCGGCATGCCCATGCAGAATTCCTGGATATCCTCCACCGTCGCGGTGGCGCCGGGAACCAGTTCCACGATCGCCGCGGCGATCTCGCCCAGCCGCGCGTCCGGCAGGCCGATCACGGCCACGTCCTTGATCGGCGGATAGGCCGCCATGAAGTTCTCGATCTCCACCGGATACAGGTTCTCGCCGCCGGTGATGACCACGTCCTTCTTCCGGTCCACCAGGTAGATGAAGCCTTCCTCATCCTGCCGCGCCATATCGCCGGTCAGCAGCCAGCCGTCCTTCAGCGTCTCCGCCGTGGCTTCGGGGTTGTTGTAGTAGCACACCATGACGCCCGGGCCCTTCAGGCACAGCTCACCGACCTCGCCCTGCGCGACCGTGCTGCCGTCCGGCCGGATGATCTTCGTCTGCCAGCCGTATCCGGGGATACCGATCGCGCCGACCTTCCGGACGTTCTCGATGCCCAGGTGCACCGCGCCGGGGCCGATGGATTCGCTCAGGCCGTAGTTGGTGTCGTATTCGTGGTTCGGGAAATACTCCAGCCAGCGGTGGATCAGGCTCTGGGGCACCGGCTGCGCGCCGATGTGCATCAGCCGCCACTGGTCCAGCTGGTAATCCGACAGTTTCAGTTCGCCGCTGTCCAGCGCCGTCAGGATGTCCTGTGCCCACGGCACCAGCAGCCATACGATCGTGCAGTGCTCCCGGCTGGCGGCTTCCAGGATCGTCCGGGGCTTGGTTCCCTTCAGGATCACGGCCTTGCTGCCGGAAATCAGGCTGCCGAACCAGTGCATCTTCGCGCCCGTGTGGTACAGCGGCGGGATCAGCAGGAAGCAGTCGTCCTTCTTCTGTCCGTGGTGTTCCTGCTCCACCCGTGCGGAATGGATCAGGCTCCGGTGCTTGTGCAGGATCGCCTTCGGGAATCCGGTCGTACCGGAGGAGAAGTAGATCGCCGCGTCGTCGTCCTCCGTCAGCGTGCACAGCGGGAACGAGCTGGAGCATTCGTTGATCAGTTCGGTCAGGTCATCCGCGAATCCCGGGCAGCCGGGGCCTTCGAACACCAGGTCCACCTTCGGGATCTTTTCCACGATCTCTTCCACGCGGCCGATAAACTCCGGCCCGAAGATCAGCATATCGCTTTCCGAAAGCTTCAGGCAGTATTCGATTTCGTTGGCCGCGTACCGGAAATTCATCGGCACCACCACCGCGCCGGTCTTCAGGATGCCGAAATAAATCGGCAGCCAGTCGATGCAGTTCATCAGCAGGATGGCGACCTTCTTGCCCTTGCCGATATTGTAGCTCTTCAGCATGTTGGCGACGCGGTTTGCCTTTTCGTCAAAAACCGCCCAGGTAATCTCCCGGCGGTAGTGTTTTTTCTTTAAGGCTGGTTCTACCAGGTCAAATTCGTGCCATGTCACCCGGCGGGTCTCCGGCTGGTCGGGGTTGATTTCCACCAGCGCAGTATCGTTCGGCCACTCCCGGGCATTTCTTTCCAGCAGTTCGATAATCGTCATCTGAGTTATTCCATTCCTTTCCAGGGTGCATTGGAATCACTATACAAACATCCCGTCCCAAAGTCAATCAAAGTCCATCAAAAGAACAGAATCCGGGACCCCGTCGGCCCATGCGGGACGGGAGGTCAGCAGGATGCGCCCGCCCGTCACGGGGTGCACGGCGTCGATCACCGCGCTGTGCAGGGCGAAGCGTCCCGGGAACTCCTCCGGCCGCTCCGTGCCGTACAGGAAGTCCCCCCGCACCGGGCAGCCGATGGCGGCCAGGTGCACCCGGATCTGGTGCGTCCGCCCCGTTGCCAGCTCCAGCAGCATCAGCGCGCCTCCGTCCCGCTCCTCCAGCACGCGGTACCGCGTCACGGAGGGTTTCCCTTCCGGGGAGACCTCGCGTTTCACCGTGGCGCCCGGCGCCTTGGCGATCGGCAGGTCGATGGTCCCCTCCCGCGCCGCCGGGATCCCGTCCGCCAGGGCCAGGTACCGGCGCCGGAAGGCCGGGGTGTGCAGCTGCCGCTGCATCAGGTGCTGCGCGTGCGGCGTCTTCGCGATCATCATCAGCCCGCTCGTTCCCTTGTCCAGCCGGTTCACCGGGCGGTACACAAAGCCTTCCGGGCAGCCCAGCCGCGTATACACGGCGTTCTCCAGGCTGTCGTCCGGGTGGTTCCGGCTGCTCTGGCTGGCCAGGGGCGCCGGCTTCACCACCGCCATCAGGTGCCCGTCTTCCCACGGCACCTCCAGCGGCAGGTCAAAACGGCGGGGGCGGTACGCCGGCGTTTCCTCCGCCCATTCAATGCGTACCCGGTCCCCCGCCTGTACTTTCGCGTCCGTAAAAACGCTTTCCCCGTTCAGCCACAGGCGCCCGTTCCATTTGGCGCTCTTCATGGCGGTATAGCTGACCCCCATGCTGCGCCGGAGAATGTCCCGCACCCGCCGTCCGGCTTCCTCCGCTTTTACGGTGTATTCCATATTGTTCTTCCTTCTGTTTACTGTTTCGCCGCGATTTCCGCCGCGATCTTCGCGCCAAGCCTTGCGTTGTTGTACACCAGCTGGATGTTGGCCTTCAGGGAGTCGCCGCCCGTCAGCTTCTGGATCTTGTCCAGCAGGTACGGCGTCGTCTGCTTCCCGTGGATGCCCAGCCGGCCGCATTCCTCGATGGCCGCGTCGATGTTCCGGTTGATGTAGTCCGGATCCATGGAGTATTCCTCCGGAATGGGATTGGTCACCAGCATGCCGCCCCGCAGGCCGCATTCCAGCTTCACCCGGAAGGCGTCCGCGATCTCTTTCGGCGTGTCCAGCCGGTAATCCACTTTAAAGCCGGACGTCCGGGTATAGAACGCCGGCAGCTCCTCCGTGCCGTATCCGATCACCGGCACGCCGCGGGTCTCCAGGTATTCCAGCGTCAGTCCCAGGTCCAGGATGCTTTTCGCCCCGGCGCAGACCACCAGCACCGGCGTCTCCGCCAGCTCCTCCAGGTCCGCGGAAATGTCCATGGTCGTCTCCGCGCCCCGGTGCACGCCGCCGATTCCGCCCGTGGCAAACACCCGGATCCCGGCCATCGCCGCGCCGATCATGGTGGTCGTTACGGTCGTGGCGCCGTCCTCCCCGCGGGAAAGCAGCACCGGCAGGTCCCGGCGGCTGGCCTTGGTCACGGCCAGGCCTTTCTTCCCCAGGTATTCGATCTGCTCCGGCGTGCAGCCCACCGTCAGTTTCCCCTTCAGGATGGCGATGGTCGCCGGCACGGCGCCGTTCTCCCGGATGATCTTTTCCACGTTCATCGCCGTTTCCACGTTCTGCGGGTACGGCATACCGTGGGAGATGATGGTGGATTCCAGCGCCACAACAGGCCGTCCCTCCACCAGTGCCTCCCGCACCTCCGGGTTCACGTCAAGATATTTCTCAGGCAGTTTCATGGCTCTTCAGTTCCTTTCTTTCTCTGGTCATTATCCGTTGAATGCCAGCCGCTTCGCGATTTCCTCCGCCGACATCGCGGGACTGACGGCGGACGGATTCTCCGCGCAGATCGCTGCGGCCGCCAGGCCGCGCCTCGCGCATTCCATCGTCCCCAGTCCCCGGATGCAGCTGTCCGCCGCCGCGGCCACAAACGCGTCCCCGCAGCCTGTGGTGTTCACAATGGCTCCCGGGAAGCACGGGAGCAGCGCCCCTTCCTTCCCGTCGTCCGCCCATACGCCGCGGGCTCCCAGCGACAGGTAGACCCGGGAAACCCCCAGGCTGTGCAGGGCGTGCGCGATCCGGGCAACGGATCCGCTTCCTTCCGGGGAAAGTCCGGTCAGGATCTCCGCCTCCTGCAGGTTCGGTTTCAGGAATGTCAGCTTCGGCAGCAGCGGCCGCAGCCGGTGCGCCTTCGCCGCGGAAACGGGATCCGCCGCGATGGGCACGGTCACCTTTTCGCCGATCCACGCCAGCGTTTCCTCCGGCAGGTTCGCGTCCGCGATCACGAAGCTGCCGCGGTTCAGCAGCGGCAGGATCGGTTCCAGCCGGGCGGGCGTCAGCTGGTCGCAGAGGGTCATGTCGGCGATGGCCGTATGCAGGTCCCCGTTCTCTTCGTTCACGCAAAGGTATGTGGGCGTATGCCCCAGCGGATCGGTAAAGCTGCAGGACATGTCAATACCCGTATTGCGGCAGTGTTCCCGGATCACGTCGGCATAGGGGTCCTCCCCCAGGATCGACACCAGCGAAACCCGCCGTCCCATCCGGCGCAGGTTCTCCGCGATGTTCCGCCCCACGCCGCCCGGGGCCAGGGTCACCCGCCCGGGATTGGAATCCCCGGCCCGCAGCGGCCCGGCCGGTGTGCCGGATATATCCATGTTGACGCCGCCGATCACCCAGACCGGCGATCCCGTCGTTACTTCCGTGCGGAATACAGGCGTATCGGCCATCCGGGCGGCAGGCAGAATGATACGGTCCAGGCTCACTCCCGTTCCCCTCCGTTCAGGCATTTTTTCCTCCTGTAATAGTACCATTTGTATGTTTTTTTGCAAGCGGAATGTTCCTGTCCGCTCAGTCATCTCCCGTTGTCACCGTCAGCGAGTCCGGTTCCGCATGGCAGGTCAGGAACCGGATCCGGACCCCGCGGCGGACGGCTTCTTCCATCGCGTCCGCAAAGGCCGGATCCGTGTCCCGGTTCGGCCGCACTTCGGATACGCCGTCCATCTGGATCACGAAAGCCAGGATGGCCTGATACCCTTCTTCCGCGGCACGCGCCAGCTCCCGCAGGTGCTTTACGCCGCGTTCCGTCGGCGCGTCCGGAAAAAATCCGGTCCCGTCCCGTTCCAGCGTGCAGCCCTTGACTTCCATCAGCGCCTTCCGGTCTCCCTTGCGCATGAAGAAGTCCACCCTCGAGGCTCCGTAGCGGTATTCGGGGCGGATCTCGTCCCAGTCCTGCCGCCGCAGCCATTCCAGCGCCACCGTGTTCGCCGCCTGGCTGTCGATGTTGTACAGGACGCCGTCCTGTTTCCGTACGGCGATCAGGTCATACCGGGTTTTCCGTGCGGGGTTGTCCGAGCGCGCAAGCCAGACCTCGCTCCCGGGGATCAGCAGTTCCCGCAGCCGCCCTGTGTTCTTTACATGCACGGTTTCCGTTTTCCCGTCCAGTTCCGCCCGGGCGGTAAACCGGTTGATCCGTTCCAGGAAAACCGCCCGGCAGGTGTTTTCATATTTCATCCTTTTGCCGTCCTCTGATCGTTATTGCAATGTTTCACGCAGGATTATACCATATTCCCGTCTTGTCAGGCTTAAATCTTTGGCAGCCCGGGCACATCCGGTCATTTCGGGAACAAAACGGGTTTTCAGCGCGTTGAATTCACGTGACAGGCCGGGAATCCTGATCCGGCAGGACAGGCAGGGAGAAAAATATTATGCGGAAAATCATCAGTCTTTTTCTGGTACTGGTCTTTACATGCTGTATCGTTTCCATGACTGCGGCGGACTCGGCAGTCCTGAAGGAAAAGCCCGGCGGAATCGCGTTCCCCGGACTTGGTTTCAGCTTTGTCCCGCCGGAGGCATATGCGGATACGAAAGGGATCGTCGCTGTGGATGGTCCCGTCAGTATCAGCAAAACCGTTGACGTGGTCTTCTGCACATACCTTGCCATGACAGAAGAGGAGTTTGCCGACTTTCTAGAAAAAACAGGAACCGTGATCGTAGACGAGGTGCCCTGGATCTATGATCTTTTTACTGTTATTGTAATCCGTAAGGGAATGACGTTCAGCGAATATAATACCTACAGCGGAAGGCGTTACACAAGCGCGCAGGTGGAAAGGACCCGCGAGATCGGCAAAGTCGGGGATACCACCTATTACCTGATGATGGAGGATCCGGACCGGGCACTGCCCTCTCCCTCCGATCCGGCTTATCTGCATGAATACAGGGCCTTAGCGGGCGCCGGGGACGAGGTGGCTTCCAGCTTCTCCTTCCGGGAAGCGGAGGCGGCGCCGGATCCGTATGCCGGGCTGCCGGGTTCAAGGATCGTTTTCAGCGCGAAGGACCTGGACGGGAACGAGGTCTCCTCCGCGGACCTGTTCGCGCGGAACCGGATCACCCTGCTTAACATCGGGGCAACCTGGTGCGGGGCTTGCATCGCGGAACTGGCGGATTTGCAGGAGATCCATGAGAAGATGGGAGAAAAGGGCGTGGGCGTTGTCGGCATCCTGACGGACGATTATCTGGACCTGGCCCGGGAAGAGATCGCGGAGTATGGAGTTAAGTATCCCGTGATCTGGGCGCCTGATAACCTGGCAGACTTCATTCAGGTGACGTCTTATCCGACTTCGCTTTTTGTCGGGCAGGACGGAACGGTCCTCGCCGAACCGGTCATCGGCGCCGTGTTATCCAGGTATTATACCGTCCTGAACGATCTGATCCGGAAACAGAAATGACAAATGGATGATTCTTTTCCCTTCCGGCACGGCCGTTGAACCCCTGCCGGGCGCAAAAGCAAAGGCTCCGGGAACAGTTCCCGGGGCCTTTTGCGTTCTTCTCTTCGGGAATGGAAAGCCGCGGCGTCAGGCGCGGTCCTCCCGGATGCACTCCAGGAAGGCCTTCAGCGGTTCAGTCTCGTTCCCGCGGATGACGCCGGCTTTTTCATGCGGGATTTTTCCCATGTTGCGGACCACCTCGGACGGCTTGTTTCTGTCCCTGTTCAGCATGCAGGAATAATATCGATCGCCGGCGTCGCTGAAGACAATGCCGGCCAGCCTGGCTGTCAGCGCCGCGTCCCTCACGGGCATACGGCACAGCGCGACCCGGCTGCCGTCCGGCAGGGAGGCGCAGCTCACTTCCCATTTTTTCGGGTCCGTGTCCTCGCTCTTCCTGTTGAACATGGCCGCGCTCAGCCCGACCGTTTCCGGCTGGTCCATGAACAGGGCGTAGGTCGCCCGGAACAGTTCGGACAGTTTTCCGGTGTCTTCCGCCCGCAGGGCTTTCAGGAAATGATCCCGGTACCGGTACGACAGTTCGAACACCGCGCCGGACGCGTACACCTTGGAAGCCGGGGGCTTGCCCAGCACGTCCATCAGCGCTTCCTTCGGAATCCGGGGCATTTCCCCGTCCTGTTTCCGCTGCTGCAGGTCGCGGTAAACCTCCTCCACCGTCACCTCCGGCGACGACTTCGAAGCCCCGATTTCTTCCTTCACCGCGTCCAGGAAGCCGTGTTCCGGTGCGGGTGTTTCCTTCGCGGCGGCTTTGGACGCCGTTTCCTCTGTCAGTTCCTTTACCCTGTCCCTGATCTTGTCCAGCAGGTGCATCCTGATTCCTCCATCCTGCGTTTTCCGTGCTTCCGCGCGCGGAAGCACCGGGATATTCTTTTGTTCCGTTATAATATAGATTCGGTTTTTCCGCCCGTTATCCCTTCTGCATTTTCTGTATACATGAAAGGGTTCCCGCCTTCCGGACAAGGGGAAATGAAAACGCCGCGTTCGTTGAGAACACGGCGTTTTTGCATGGCAGGGAAGCCGGGGCTGCGCAGGCGGGAAAGAAACGACGCGATGACGCGGGATCACAGGCTCCCGCGGCGGATCAGCGCGTCGGCCAGTTCGGCCATCTGAACGGCGGGTTCGGTGCAGTTCCGGTTTACCCAGGCGCGTATCAGTCCGGCAGCGCCATAGATGACAAAGCTGAAACGGTAATCAAAATCCGCTTCGTTCTTGGGGTCCGCCACGGCGGCGTACGGGAATCCGGTGAGGCACTTTTCCCGGATCACGTCATACAGGCGGTGAAGGAATTTCATGTCGCCGTGGGGGCTGAGCAGCACCCGGACAATCTCCTGGTTTTCCTCCACAAAACGGAATATATCCAGCAGGATCGGTTTGGTCTCCTGCCTGGCGGCGTCGGTTTCATGCAGGGCGGCGATATTGTCCAGTGCGTCAAACATGCTGTCTTCCAGCTTTTCCAGCATGTCGTATACGTCCCTGTAATACAGGTAAAAAGTCCCCCGGTTCATGTCCGCGAGGTCGGTCAGTTCCCTGACCGTGATCTCCTTGATCTGCTTTTCCTGCATGAGCTGCATCAGGGCCTGGGTCAGCATCTTCCTGGTACGCCTTACGCGCCGGTCTTCTTTTTTCGGTTCTTCCATGGGGATCCTTCTTTCCTGAACAATATGGCCTTTTTTGTTGATTATCCGGGTGACGGGCGAAGCGGTGTTGATTAACAAACGATCGATAATCAATCTGATTATTGATTTCGATCACGGAGATTATTATAATCCACTGCGTTGAGATAGTCAACACGGTGTTCATAATAACACCGGACAGGAGGAAGACAACCATGAAAGGATTTACCAAGGGACTGGTCCGGCACCGGATACTGGTTATCATCCTGTGCATCGCGCTGGTGGTGCCGTCCGTGCTGGGCATGGTCCGGACAAAAACAAAATATGACCTGCTGTATTACCTGCCGCAGGACCTGGAGACGGTCCGGGGCCAGGAAATCCTGCTGAAGGATTTCGGCAAAGGGGCTTTTTCCCTGCTGGTGACGGAGGGAATGAGCCTGAAGGAGCAGGGGGAGATGGAAAACGCCCTGAAGGAGATTCCGCACGTGGACTCCGTGATCGGCTACGCTTCCCTGACCAAAGGAATGATTCCCGTGGAGATCATCCCGGACGATCTCCGGGAGAAGTTCCGGCGGGGCGATTGTATGCTCTCCGCCGTCTTCTTTGATGAAGGATCCTCCTCAGAGGAAACGATGGAAGCCATCAGCCGGGTGCGGAAGGTCGCCGGTGAAAAAACCTTTGTGAGCGGCCTGTCCGCCGTCGTGACCGATACCCGGCGGCTGGTGGAGGACCAGGAAGCGATCTATGTCGCGATTGCCGTGGCGCTGTGCGCCGTCGTGCTGACGCTGACCATGGATTCGTTCCTGCTGCCGCTGATCTTCCTGTCCTGCATCGCCGTTTCCGTGCTGTGGAACATGGGCAGCAATTATTTCCTGGGCGAGATCAGCTATATTACCAAAGCGGTGGCCGCCGTGCTGCAACTGGCCGTGACGCTGGACTACTCCATTTTCCTGTGGCACAGCTACAAGGAGCAGAAGGCCCTGACGGACGATAAGGATGAAGCCATGGCGAACGCGATCCGGCAGACGTTCGCCTCCATCCTGGGTTCCTCCCTGACCACGATCGCCGGATTTGTGAGCATATGCTTCATGAGCTTTACCCTGGGCAGGGACCTGGGGATCGTGATGAGCAAGGGCGTCATCCTGGGCGTCCTGGGCACGGTCACGCTGCTGCCCTGTATGATCCGGGCGCTGGACGGGGCGATCGGGAAAACGAGCCACAGGCCGCTGCTGCCGGACGTGAGCGGCATCGGCCGGTTCGTTACGAAACACTACAGGGCACTGGCCGCGATCCTGCTGATCATGGTCATCCCGGCGTTCTGGGGATACCGGAACGTGAATGTCTACTATGACATGAGCAAGGTCATGCCGGCGGAACTGGAATCCATCCGGGCCAATAAAAAACTGGAAGAGACCTTTGACATGTCCACCACGCACCTGCTGCTGGTCGACGCGGACGTATCCCGGAAGGACGTCCTGGACATGACGGAGGAAATGAGGCAGGTGGACGGAGTAAAGGACGTGATCGGAGCGGACAGCCTGCTGGGCGCCGGGATACCGGAATCGATCGTGCCGGAGGACGTGCTGTCGCTGGTAAAAGGCGACCGGTACCGGCTGATGCTGGTGAACAGCGCTTACGTCATCTCCTCGGATGAAGTGAACGCGCAGATTGACAGCCTGAACAGGATCCTGAAGAAGTACGACAAAGGCGGCATGCTGATCGGCGAAGCGCCATGCACGAAGGACCTGATCGCCTGCACGGACCATGATTTCACGGTTGTCAGCCTGATCTCGATCATCGCGATTTTTTTGATCATCATGCTGGTGCAGCGGTCCTTCTCGCTGCCGGTACTGCTGGTGGCGGTGATCGAGCTGGCCATTGCGGCCAACCTGTGCATCCCGTATTACCTGAAGCAGGAACTGCCTTTTGTGGGGCCGATCCTGATCTCCACCATCCAGCTGGGCGCCACGGTGGACTACGCCATCCTGATGACGACCCGGTACAGGCAGAAACGGCTTGGGGGCAAAGATAAAAAAGAAGCGGTCCGGGACGCTGTCGCTTCCGCCGCGCAGAGCGTGCTGGTCAGCGGCCTCGGCTTCTTTGCCGCCACCTACGGCGTGGGCCTGTATTCCAATGTAGCCATTATCTCCTCCATGTGCAGGCTGATCGCCCGCGGCGCGCTGCTGAGCGTGGCGGTGGTGCTGCTGCTCCTGCCGGCGGTGCTGCTGATCATGGATAAAGTCATCGTTCATACGACAGCCGGAATGAAAAAGGCTGCCTGCTGACCGGAAAGGAAGGATTATGATGAGTAGGAAGATTATCGCGATGCTGACGGCGCTGGTCATGGTGCTTGGATACACCAGCGCCCTGGCCGAGAATACGAAACACGAACGGGTATATGTGGTCGCGGGTGCTGACGGAACGGTGGAAAGCATTACCGACAGCGTCCGCCTGGAGAACGCGGACGGGCTGGATGAACTTGCTGACCGCACCATGCTGGCAGGCATTCAGAACGTGGGCGGCGATGAGACCTTTACCCTGGAAGGCGAAACCCTTACCTGGAAGGCGGGTGGAAAGAACGTGGCCTACCAGGGCACCTCCGACAAGGCGCCGGCCGTGCTGCCGGTCGTGACCCTGACGCTGGACGGGGAGGAGGTTTCCGCGGCCGACCTGAAGGAGAAAACCGGCGAAGCCGTCCTGACCGTGACCTACCGGACGGAAGGACAGGCGCCCGCGCTGGTGCTTACCGCGCTGCCACTGCCGGAAAACGGCGTATCGGACCTGAGAACGGAAAACGCGGCTGTACTCACGGAAGCGGGCCGTTCCGTGCTGGTGGGATGGGCCGTGCCGAATACGGACGCTTCCCTGCGCCTGCCGGTATCTTTCTCCGCCGCGTTCCGGGCGGATCACGCGGATCTTGGCTGGATGATGACTTTCTGTTCCTCCGGTCCGCTGGAGGCGGCCTGCAGGGAGATTGACGCCCGGACCGGCGGTCTGGATCCCGAAGCGCTGCTGGAAGAAGCTTCCGCGCTGCTGACCGCCCTGCAGAACGACAGCGACCTGCCCGAAGGGAAAGGAAAAGCGGCGGGGATCATTGGAAAAATCAACGAGCTGAACAAAGGACTGAAGGACCTGGACGCCGGCGCCGTCACGCTGGCGGACGGCGCAAAGCAGGTATCGGACGGCGCGGTTTCCCTGGACGCCGGCCTTGCCGAGCTGAAAAAGAATAATGAGGCCCTGAACGGCGGCGCGGAACAGATCTTTGCCGCGATCCTGAATACGGCCAATAGCCGGATTGCAGCCTCCGGCCTGGCAGACGCCGGAATCACGTTGCCGGAACTGACCGCGGAGAATTACGCCGAAATCCTGGGCGGGGCGATCGCGCAGCTGGATCCTGAAGCGCTGAAGGCCGCTGCTTCCGCTCAGGTCGAGGAGGCGGTCCGGAAACAGGTCAGGGCCGGTGAGGACCAGATCCGGGCTGGCGTTCAGGAAACGGTGAAAGGCAAGGTGCTGGAAGCCGTCCTGAAGGCCGCCGGGTATGATATGAACGCAGAGCAGTACGCCGCCGCCCTGAAAAACGGGCAGGTGACAAAGGAACAGGCTGCGCAGACCGATGAGGCGGTGGAAGCCCGGATGAACAGCGAGGAGATCAAGGCCCAGGCTGAAGAGGCCGTGCAGGAACAGGTTGAAAAACTGGTGGCTGAGAACGTTGAGGCTTATCTGGCGAAGGATGAAACAGTCGCCGCGAAGCTGGACCAGGCGGCGGAAGCCCGGGAACAGCTGACAGCCGTCAGGGAGCAGCTGGACCAGGTGAACACATTCGTCACGGGGCTGAAGGATTATACAGACGGGGTAACCCGGGCTTCTGGCGGTGCGGCGACGCTTTCGTCCGGCGCAATGCTGGTATCCGCCGGCGCGGCGGCGCTGCAGGAAACCGGGACGAAAACGCTGAAGGACAGTATCCTTACCGCCGAAAAGGGTGCCGCGGAGATACTCCTTCCGCTTGTGGAAAAGGACCTGGCCGGAGCCCTGAACACCTGGAAGACCACCAGGGACCTCCTGACAGATACCGGATACGACCTGAAACCGGAAGATATGGCCCAGGAGACGGTCTATATCGTTAGGACCGACCTGAGGTAAGGTCGCCAGGGGGACGGTTCCTCTGGCTGCCCCTGGGACGTGCTTCCATACATGGAAACAACGGAGCGGTTTCGGGTGATGAATACGCCGGAAAAAGCTGGCAAATATCTGCCATGCCATGGGGCATACCGATACGCAAGGCCTTCCGCCTCGTACAGGTGGCCGGAGGAACCGTCCCCGTGGCCACCATGCAAGGATCCCCGCCTTCCCGAAAAGGGAAATGAAAACACCGCGTTCCTTTGAGAACGCGGCGTTCTTTTATCTGGCGGAGAAGCCGGGATTTGAACCCGGGCTGCCATCACTGACACTACTCCCTTAGCAGGGGAGCCCCTTCGGCCACTTGGGTACTTCTCCATGTCAAGGCTGGCGGAGCGAGAGGGATTCGAACCCCCGGTACCTTTCGGTATCACTGGTTTTCAAGACCAGCGCCTTCAACCGCTCGGCCATCGCTCCAGGTTTAACCAGCCCGATTATATTATCATGAGTTGGAAACCTCGTCAAGAGAAAATCTATTCCTCCGATCCGGACGAATAAACTGCCGAAAAATTCCGAATCAGGGTTTGAACGCTTTCGCGTTCTCCTGTAATATAGTCCCCGGAAAACATCTGAAAGGACTGAACACGATGGAAAACAATGCGGTCTTCGCCGCGGCGCTCACAAAGTATTACGGAAAATCGCGCGGGATCGACAGGCTGGACCTGGCGGTCGAAAAAGGCGCCTTCTTCGGTTTTATCGGACCGAACGGCGCCGGGAAGTCCACGACCATCCGCACCCTGCTCGGCCTGATCAGCCCGGACTCGGGTACCGGCCGGGTGCTGGGCCTGGATATTGTAAAGGATAAGCGTTCCATCCTGGAACGCGTCGGTTACCTCCCCTCTGACAACGCGTTCTATGCCGGCATGCGCGTCCGGGATATGCTGAAGCTGTCCGCCGGCCTGCGGAAAAAGGACTGCTCCGCCCGGGCGGCCGAGCTGTGCGGCCGGCTGCAGCTGGATACCGAAAAGAAGATTGAGGATCTTTCCTTCGGCAACCGGAAAAAGGTCGGCATCGTCTGCGCCCTGCAGCATGATCCGGAGCTCCTGATCCTGGATGAGCCCACCGGCGGCCTGGATCCCCTGATCCAGCACGCGTTCTTTGAAATCCTGCAGGAAAGGAACCGGGAGGGCGTAACCGTCTTCCTCTCCAGCCATGTGCTCAGTGAGATCCAGCGCCACTGCTCCCGGGCCGCCATCATCCGGGAGGGAAAAGTCATCGCCTGCGATACCGTGGAAAACCTGGCCCGGTCCAACGCGCGCCGGGTCACCCTGCGCGGTTCCCTCTCCCGGGAGGTTTTCCCGGACGCGAAGGACTGGAAGGAGGACGGCGATACCGTCAGCTTCCTCTACAGCGGCGATATCAACCGGCTCACGCAGGTGCTTGCCGGCACGGACCTGCAGGATCTCACCGTCGCCGAGCCGGACCTGGAAGAAATCATCCTCCATTATTACGGGAAAGAAGGTGATCAGGCATGACCCTGTTCCGCCATGAACTCCGGCGCGGCTGGAAATCCCTGCTGATCTGGACCTGCTCCATCAGTGCCTTTATTGTCATCTGCCTCCTGATCTTCCCGGAAATGAAAAGCCAGATGGACAGCATTTCCACGGTATTCGCCTCCATGGGCGCCTTTACGAAGGCCTTCGGCATGGAATCGCTGAACTTCGGAACCCTGACCGGCTACTACGGGGTTGAATGCGGGAATATCCTGGGCATCGGCGGCGCGCTGTTCGCCGCCCTGCTGGGCGTCAGCGCCCTCGCCCGGGAGGAGAAGGACGGCACGGCCGAACTGCTCCTCACCCACCCCCTCTCCCGCGCGCGGGTCGTCACGGAGAAGCTGGCCGCCATCCTGGTCCAGGTCGTCGTACTGAACGTTGTGGTGTTCCTGCTGGCCGCCGGTTCCATAGCGGTCATCGGGGAAGCGGTCCCGTGGAAGGAGCTCTGCCTCCTGCACCTTTCCTACTTCCTCCTGCAGGTTGAACTGGCCGCCGTGTGCTTCGGCATCTCCGCCTGCATCTGGCGCGGCGGGCTCGGCATCGGCCTGGGCCTGGCGGTCGCCCTGTATTTCATGAACATCATCGCCAACCTCACCGACAAGGCGGAGTTCCTCAAGTTTATCACCCCCTTCGGCTATACGGACGGCGTGGATATCATCACCGGGGGAACCCTGCAGGGCTGCCGCATCCTGGTCGGCATGCTCCTCGCCGCCGCCGGGATCGCCCTGGCCTACGGCCGGTACTGCCGCAAAGACATCCGTTAAACTGTTTTTCTCCTGTATTCCGTTTGACGAACGGAAACAGATTGTTTTATGATATCCCCAAGTAAATACGGGTCGGGAGAAGCGTGCAGCAGACGGCTTCGCGAGGGGCCGCCGGGAGTCAGTCCCCGGGTTGCCTGCCGTGCATAGAAAGACATTCCGGAGAATCCGCCGTTCCGGCGGTGCCGAAGGTGCAATGGCCGCACTGTGGTCAGGTCTCTCAGGCAAAAGGACGGAAAAGTGATGAACGCTTCGCGGAATGGCTTTTCCATTCCGCGTTTTTTCGTGGCCCGTACCAATTTCGGGGAGGGATCCATATGGACAATCTGCTCACAGCGGTTACCAATGTGAACAATGCGGTCAACGGCGTGGTGTGGGGCGTGCCGGCCCTGGTGCTGCTGGCGTTTGTCGGCGTACTGATGACGGTCCTCACCAAGGTCTTCCAGGTGACTCACTTCGGCCACTGGATGAAGAAGACCATCGGCGCGGTGTTCAGGGACAAGCACGTCACCTCGCATACCCGGGACAAGAGTATTTCCCAGTTCCAGAGCCTGTGCACCGCCCTGGCGGCCACCGTCGGAACCGGCAATATCGTCGGCGTTTCCGGCGCGATCATCGCCGGCGGCCCCGGCGCCGTGTTCTGGATGTGGGTCATGGCCTTCCTGGGCATGATGACCAACTATTCCGAAAACGTGCTGGGCATCTTCTACCGCCGTAAGAATTCCAAGGGCGAATGGTCCGGCGGCGCCATGTACTACCTGCGGGACGGCCTGGGTTCGAAGAAGGGCTGCAAAACCGTCGGCAAGGTGCTGGCTGTCCTGTTCTCCCTCTTCTGCCTCATCGCCGCCTTCGGCATCGGCAACATGACCCAGGTCAACGCCATCTCCGGCAATATGCAGAATGTCTTCGGCATCCCCGCCTGGGTGACCGGCGCGGTCGTCATGATCCTGGTGGGCCTGGTGGTCGTCGGCGGCCTGAAGCGCATCGCCGCCGTCACCGAGAAGATCGTTCCCTTCATGGTCATCCTTTACATGATCGGTACCGTCGTCATCTTCTTCCTGCATATCGATCAGTTCGTCGCCGTCTTCAAAGCCATCTTCAAGGGTGCCTTCGGCATGCAGGCGGCCGCCGGCGGCGTCGTGGGCTACGGCCTCAAGCTGGCCATTGAGTGGGGCATGAAGCGCGGCGTCTTCTCCAATGAGGCCGGCCTCGGCTCCTCCGTCATGGTGCACTCCAATTCCAACACCCGCGAGCCTGTCAAGCAGGGCATGTGGGGCATCTTCGAGGTCTTCGCGGATACGATCGTTGTCTGCACCCTCACCGCCTTCGCCATTCTCTCCTCCGGTATCATCAACCTGGATACCGGCAAGCTGGCCGAAGCCTTCAGCCACCTGACCAAGAATGACCTGGTCGCCACCGTTTTTGAGCAGAAGTTCGGCGTCCTCGGCTCCGGCTTCATCGCCGTTTCCATCGCGCTCTTCGCCTTCTCCACCGTGCTGGGCTGGAGCCATTACGGCACCAAGGCCTGCGAGTACCTGCTCGGTGAAAAGCGGACCGTTCCCTATCGCGTCCTCTTCGTCCTGCTGGTCTTCGGCGGCGCGGTCATGGGCGACAACCTCGCCTGGGACCTGGCCGATACCTTCAACGGCCTCATGATGATCCCGAACCTCATCGGCGTCATCGCCCTCTCCGGCCTCGTCATGAAGATCACCCGGAACTATGTCGACCGCCGCATCCGCGGGAAGGATGTAAAGCCCATGCTCAGCGCCTTCCCGGATATCCAGCAGGAGCAGGAAGCGGCCCTCGCCGATATCGACGACCAGTAAGCATACGCACAGCAAAGGACGGTCCCGTTCGGGGCCGTCCTTTTCATTGTCTTTATTTCCCGTCAGTCGTTGTTCTCGTCCTCTGCCGTGGTCGCGTCGTCCGCCGTCCCGGCGCCCGCCGCGTTCACGAACATCACCGTGTTGGAGTTGGCAGCGTTCCCGCCAATGGATCCCCGGGCCGTAAACCCGAGGCAGAACCGCCCGGCTTCCGCGTCCTCCTCCGTCACCGTGTACACGAACTCGCCGGATACGGATTCGCCCGCCTTCAGCTTTCCGGCGTCCTCCATCAGCGCGTCCTTTTGCTTCACGGCCTTTTTGATGTCAAACTCGTAGGCCTTCGTCCTCCCGCAGGCGGATCTCTTCGCCGAGTTCGTCAGCACCCACTCGAATTTCAGTTCGTCGCCGGCGGCGTATACGTCCTTCCGCCGGGACGTCTGCTGTACTTCCAGCCGCAGCAGGTATTTGGCGGAGTCCCGGGTTATCTGCTTCCCGTCGATCTTCCCGACGCCCAGCAGCTTCAGCACCCCCGGCCACGCGAACCCGTCCGACTTTACGCCCAGGTTCTTTTCCGCCTTCTTCACGGCGTTCTCCGTCGCCTTGTCAAACTCGCCCGTGGGCTCCCCCTTCAGCAGTCCCAGGGCCTGCAGTTCCGCCTGCAGCGCCCGGACCGTCTCCGGGTCGTTCTCCAGCTTCCTTCCCAGCGTTCCTTCCGGGTAGAAGTCCTCCGTGATCTTCCGCTTGCAGAACTTGCAGGCAGCCTGGCGCTTTCCTTTGGAGAAATCCGTGCTTTCTTCCGTGATCTCCCATTCCTCGCCGATATGCCCGGTTTTGGAGAGTGTTTCCGTGATCTCCTTGCCGCAGCGGGCGCAGGTGCCTGTCCGCGTTCCTGTCTTCCGGCAGGTGGGTTCTTTGGTCACGTTCCATTCCTGTACGTCGTGGCCCAGCTTGTCCACCTTCCGCTTTTCCGTCCCGCCGCACAGGCTGCAGGTGCGCTGCTCCCTGCCCGCTTTCGTGCACGTCGGTTCGTCGGAAACATCCCATCCGCTCCAGGCGTGCTCCTTTTTCTCGATGGTTTCCGTCTCGGTCTTCCCGCATACGCTGCATGTCCGGTTCCGGATCCCGCTGGCCAGGCACGTGGGCTTGCGCGTGGTATTCCAGTCGCCCCACTTGTGCTCACCGGTCTTCGCGACGACCGTCGTATCCTGCTTTCCGCACAGCGTGCAGGTCCGGGTCTTGATTCCTTCCGCCGCGCAGGTCGCTTCCTTTGTCGTCGCCCATTCGCCCCATACGTGCGCCCCTGCGTCGGTGTACGGCCGCGATTCCTCCGCGCCGCAGGCGGTGCAGGTCCGGGTCTCCGTTCCCGCCTCCGCGCACGTGGCGGCCTTCGTCACGTTCCAGCTGCCCCAGCTGTGGCCCTTCGCGGGCACGGCCACCATCATGGTTTCGGAGCATTGCGGACAGACGTACGCGTCGACCCCGGGGCTCTCGCAGGTGGCCGGTTTGCTCTTTTCCGCCGACTGCTGCCAGTCATGCGTGTGGGGCCCGGCTGCTGTCCCTTTGTCTCCTTCCTCGGCAAACGCCGCGGATGCCAGCATGCATACCGCAAGCAGCATCAGGAATAATACAGTGATCCGTTTTTGTCTCATTTTCTATCACTCCTTGACGTCCTCGATACCCGGCTGCAACTCGTTGTAGGATTGCTGTCTTGGGGGGTCGCCGCGTGCGCTGCCCGGAAGGGCGTTCCACGCGTGCGAAGACCGGATGACCCGAACGGCCCGGAACGGAAAATCAGAAAAGGGAAAACCTGAATGAAGGGTTATGCCTGCTGCTGCGGCCCGAGGTATTTCAGGCCCAGCATCGTGATGTCGTCAAACTGGGGAGCCTCTCCCGTGAACTCGTCGACCTCCTGCCGCACCGTGCGCAGCAGGGTCTCCGGTTCGGCGTCCGGATCCCGGTTCAGCGCGTCCAGCATGCGCTCGTTCCCGAACAGCTCATTATGGACGTTCGTCGCCTCCGGCACGCCGTCCGTGTATACGAACAGGGAGTCGCCGGGGTTCAGCTGGAATTCATGCTCCTTGAACGGGATGCCGTCCATCATGGCCAGCGCCGGGGAATGGCGGTAGAACAGCAGTTCAAACTTGCCGTCCTTCCTCCGGATGGCGGGCCGCTCGTGCCCGGCGTTTGCCGCGATGCCCTTTCCCGTGGAGATCTCCAGGATCGCCACCCATACCGTCACGAACATTTCCGCTTCGTTCCCGTCGCACAGCTGGGTGTTCACGTTCTTCATGATCTCCGCGGGGCTGTCGCCCATCTGCGCGCGGTTCTTGATCAGCGTCTTGGAGATCACCATGAACAGCGCCGCGGGCACGCCCTTGCCGGATACGTCCGCCATCACCAGGCACAGGTGGTCGTCGTCAATGAAGAAGAAGTCGTAGAAGTCGCCGCCCACTTCCTTCGCCGGATCCATCGTCGCGTGCAGCATGAATTCCTTGCGTTCCGGGAACGGCGGGAAAATCCGCGGCAGCATGTCCGCCTGGATCTGCGTCGCGATGGACAGTTCGCTGCTGATCCGCTGCTTTTCCGCCGCCACCGTCTGCAGGTTGCTCATGTAGCTCTTCAGGCTGCCCGCCAGCGCCGTGATGTCGCTCGACAGCGTATGGATCTCGTCCCTGGACCGTACCGGCACTTCCTCGTAGTGCAGTTCCTCCGGGGTCACGTTCTCGTCCAGCTGCTGTACAAACTGGTCCGTATTCCGGCTGATGCTGGTGATGGGCCCGGTCACCTTCGTGTGGAAGAACACCAGGAACACGAACACCAGCAGCGCCATCATGATCAGGGAGATGATCGCCGTCCCGGCGATGAACAGCTTCATGTTCTGCTGGATATCGTTGATGTCCAGGTCCGTGCTGATGATGCACGCCGGTTCCCCGTCCGCGCCGTACAGCACCTTGAAGCCGGTCAGCATGTCCCCGTATTCTTCCGTGGAGTTTTTGTAGAACCGGACCTCCGTGCTCCGGCTCTTCAGCGTCTCGATGAACAGCGTGCGCATGTCCAGGTCGAAGTCCCCGGCCTCGCATTCCTCGCCCAGGAAGCTGTAGACCTCTTCCTCCGACTTTCCTTCCAGTTCTTCCTGCCGCGCGCCGTTGATCACGAAGCACATGCTGTACGGATCCTCAAGGTCTTTGAAATACACCGCGTAGATATACGCCACGGTGGAGTCTTCCTTCAGCGTGTTCAGTTCCTTCCGGGTCTCCTGGTAGCCTTCCTTCATCTCGCCCGCCGCGATGCTCCCGGCCAGGTCGTTCCGCGTGCAGTACGATTCCGCCAGGTCCAGCACGGTCTTCGCGTAGTCATGGTATTTCTCCATGATCGTCGAGCGGAACTGCCCGTAGCTGCCGAATACGATCGCCAGCGTCAGCAGGGTCGTAAAGAGGATGCAGTACAGCGCGACCTTGGGCTTCAATCCGAACTTCTTCATTCTTCTGCGTATCTCCCGTATATTTCGCTTGCCGACAGCAGCACGTCCAGGGACAGCCGGATCCCGGACCGCTGCAGCGTGTCAATGTTCACCACCAGGAAAGGCGCCGTGTCGTAGATCTGGTTGATCTTCTCCAGGCCCTCCCCCGCCTTCCACGCGCGCATCGCTTCCGCGGCGAAGCGGCCGATGTTCGTGTAGTCGCACATCTCGACCGCCGCCGTCGCGCCGTAGCGCACGTCCTCCGTGCTGTTCACGGAGAAGACCGGGATTCCCTTTTCCACGAAGGGCTCCAGCACCGGCGCGAAGTCCTCCGGCTCCAGCAGCGACGTCGTCAGGATGTACAGGTCGACGCCTTCCGCCGCCAGTTCCCTGTGCGCCTCCAGCATGGCCGCCTTGTAGGCCTCGTACATCTCCTCCGAATCGTCGATGTCGTCCGATACCGACCGCCGGACCACCTCCACCCCGTGCGCCTTCGCGTACGCGTCCACCGAGGAGGCGGAGCTGTAGATGTAGGATTCCGGGTCGTCCAGGTTGTATACGATCCCGATCTTCTTCGGCCCGAAGATGTCGTGCATCACGGACAGCGCCCGCTCGTCGATGCCGACGCTGACGTGCGCCCAGCCCCGCGGGCTGCCGGAGAGCTCCGCGCCGCCCACGATTCCGGATCCCACCGGGTCGCTGGCCAGGAAGTTCATGTACGGGATCTCCGTGTGGTCCTTCACGAACAGGCCGCCCGCCGTCCCCATGGTGATAATCAGGTCGACCTGGTTTTCTTCCATCAGCGCTTTGTATTTTTCGGCCTGTTCCTCTTCGCTCAGCCGTGCCCACGCCGCCGTGGACAGGTCCACGAACGCCTCCGGCACGAATTCGAAGTCACCGTTCGTTTCGCACAGGCGGTTCCAGACCTTCCTTGCCTGGTCGCCCCGGGTCAGGGTCCCGCCGTTTTCCGCTTCCGCTGCGATCCCTTCGTCCAGCGCCGCCGCGATCTCGTAGATCTGGTAGTCAAACTCGTAGTAGGATTCCGCCTGCAGGTAGCCGATCCGCTCGGCGTCCGCCGTGGCGCCCGCCAGCACCAGCCCGGCCAGCAGCAGCATGCACAGCGCCTTCTGCGCCTTCTTCCGGTTGTGCAGGAAGAACAGCACCGCACAGGCCAGCACCGCCGCCGCGATGATCGACAGCCCGCTGCCGCCCATCATCATCACCACGGAGAAGACCACCGGCGCCAGCGCGCCGATCAGGCTGGAGAAGAAGCCCTCGATGCCCAGCGTCCGGGAGAATCCGATCCGCTGCGACAGGGGCAGGTGGTATACGTAGTCGAACTGCATGCTGGGCATGATCCCGTCCGCCACGCCGATCAGCAGTACGATCAGCGCCGCCAGCAGCACGTGCTGTTCGAAGGAGAACACCCCGATCGTCACCGCCAGCACCAGCAGGCACGCGCACAGCAGCACCGCCGGCCGCACTTTCCCGCCCTGCTTTTTGCAGATCCACGTGCCGATATACGCCGTCGCCATGCCGAAGAGCAGCATCACCACGCCGATCATTTCCAGGCTCACGTTCTTGTCCACCGCGAACACCGGGAAGAAGTAGTCCACAAACATCATGATGAAGCTGTACGGGATCACGATGAACAGGATGTAGGAGATGAAGTGGGCGTCGAAGCCGATCTTCTTTTTCTCCCCCGCGGCCGGCTCGTCCTTCCGCACCTGGATCACGTCCATCCCGTAGAAGTAGATCAGCAGGAATACGACCACGCCCGTCACCGTCATCGCGATGTATGCTCCGGAGTAGCCGAATACGCCGGCCAGCAGCGCGCCCACGGACGCCGCGCAGGAGAAGCCCACGATGATGGACGCGTTCGCGTTCGCGGTGTAGATGCTCATGTCGTGCTCGGAGGATACCGCCACCGCGTAGATGTCGATGCCCATCTTGGCGAAGCCCAGTCCGACGCCCACCACCATCTGCGCCAGGATGAACGGGATCGGCGCCTTCGCGAAGGCGGACAGCAGCGTCCCGGCGCACATCACCAGCACGCCGAACATCGTCACCTTTTTCCATCCCCGCCGGTCGATCAGCAGGCCGGACAGGAAACTCGTCAGCATGGAGATCAGCACCTGCATGGAAAGCGGCAGGCTCATCACGATTTCCTTCGGGATCTCCAGCCCGAAGAAGTTCACCGTCGCCGTGTCGATCATCGACGCCAGCACCACGGCCATGAAAGCGACGCTCATGTACCGGAACGCCGCGAAGAAGAACGACAGCCCGCGCACCAGTTCCACGTGCTCCAGGTCCACTTCGCCGTTCTGCTCGTACTTGCGCTTCCGGTCCTTCTTCTCCTCCACCAGCACGCCCAGCAGGAAGATCAGCAGCTCGTAGGAGATCATGATGGCCGTCACCGAGCTGACCACCACGTTCAGCGTGGCCGCCATCACCTTGCCGTTCACGTATTCGTCCGACACCCGGAAGGACAGGTAGTACTGCCCGCCCTCGGAGTCCTTCAGCAGCGGCCTCGTCAGCGCGCCCGCCTCTTCCTCCGCGGCCATGCGCACCTCGTCGATCTGCTCCAGTTCCGTCAGCCGGCGGAACGTCTCCTCGGAGTCGGATATATCGCTGTAGCGGACGCCCTTTTCAATCAGCGCGTTGATGTCGTCCGCGTTTTTGGTGATCAGCTTCTCCGCCGTCCGGTCGGCGATGGACCGGTAGCCGTCCCGGATCGCGAAATGCACGTTCACCCCGATCAGCAGGTTCACCAGCAGCACCACCGGGATGATGATCTTCAGCAGGCGCTTCGGCTTCATCTCATGCTTCACCAGGCAGAACAGCAGCACGAACAGCCCGATGCCCAGCAGCGAGATCCAGATCGCCGTTTTGTACATGTCCGACGTCATCCGGTTCGCTTCCTCCAGGTCCGGCGTGAAGCGGATACCGGCGTAGCCGACGGTATTTTCGCCCTTGCGGATCGGGGAAAGCAGCCACGTCTTCCCCTCCTCCTCGTGGGTCGTGTATACCTCCCCGAACTGGGAGGCCGCCCATTCCGGCACCTCCGCGCCGTACAGGCCTTTGCCCTCCGCGTCGCATACGAAGAAGGCGTCCGAGTGGCAGTACTCCTCCGCGTCCGCGAAGATGCTGTCCAGGTCGTAGTAGTTGTCCAGTTCCTTCCCGTACCGCAGGCCGTACTCGATCCGCTCCAGGATCGTTTCCAGCACCACCAGGTTGTTCTCCGTCTCCGCTTCCACATAGCTGCTCCGGAAGGAGGACATATTCAGCACCGTATTGAAGAAAACGACCGCCGCGATAAACAGTCCCACGACTGCCGCGAATATCCATTTCTTCGATGTCATCTTCTTCGTCTGCTTCTCTTCCATGGGCCTCACCTGGTCCTTCCTGCCGGTTTGTATCTCTTTATACGTTGTTTTCGGTCAAATGGAATACCGTTTCCGCGCGCTGCCGATGATCTCGCCCAGCACGGAGACGTAGGTCTTCCCGGCGGCCTTCGCGCAATTCTCGAAGGGGCCGCCCTTCGTCAGGCCGGGCCGCGGGTTGATCTCGATCAGCACCGCCCGGTCGTCGTCCGTCAGCTTGAAGTCGCACCGGCCGAAGTCCGCGCATTCCATGTGCCGGTACAGCAGCAGCGATGCCTTCCGGATGTCCTCCGCCGCCTTCGGGGACAGGTCCGGGATCTCGTCCCGGATCGTCGTGAAGCATTTGTCGTTCAGCGAGAAGATGTCGATATCGCTGCCGTCCTCGTACTTTGCGATGCCGATGCCCAGCACGTAGGCCTCGTCCCCCGTCCCGACGATCGGGGCGTAGAGTTCCTTGCCCTTGATGTATTCCTCGATCAGCACGCCTTCTTTGTAGTTGTCATAGTTGTACTGCACCGCGCTGCGCAGCTCCTCCCGGTCCTTCGCCAGGAATACGCCCATGCTGTACCCTTCCGCGTTCGGCTTCACGATCAGCGGGAATTCCGCCGGCAGCTCTTCGGGGATTTCCGCGCCCAGGGGCAGGTAGATCCCCTTCGGGCAGTCGATGCCCAGGGCTTCCGCCACCAGCTTGGTGTGCAGCTTGTTCTGGGACAGTCCCATGCAGTAGGCGTCGCTCCCGATGTACGGGATCCGGTTCAGCTCCAGCAGCGCCGGCACGATCGCCTCCCGGTTCCGGGAGCGGATCCCCTCGTCGCATACCAGCACCATGTCGCAGTCGAACGTCCCGTTCAGGATCGCTTCGTTCAGTTTGTACATGTTGCCGAGCAGCACGGGTTCGTGGCCGTTCGCCCGGATTCCGTCCGCCATGTATCCGATTTCGTCGGGATGGCAGAAGTCCGCAAATACCTGGCTCGTCCGCTCGATCCCGTAGTCTTCCCGCAGGTCAAATGTAATCCCGATTTTCATGGTATCCTCTTCCGTATGTATAGATTAAAGTTTTTCAAGGGGCACGGTCTCCGGCGCCGCCGTGGCGTACCGGACCGTGGTCCCTTCCGTGCGTCCCGGCAGCACCAGGTATTCGTCCGTCTCCTCCAGGATGTGGTTCCTGCAGATGGACACCTTCCCGCCGTTCTCCCCGTCCGCGTCGATGATCAGCCGCGGCACCGCGTATCCCGGCAGCCGGTACCGCAGCTTCTCCAGCACGTCCATGCCCTCCCGGTAGTCCGCGTAGAAGTGCGCCGTGCCCTTCACCTTGTCGCAGATGTACAGGTAGTACGGCCGCACCCGGATGCCGATCAGCTTCGTGTACAGCTCCTCCAGCACTTCCGCGTCCGCGTTGATCCCCTTCAGGAACACGCTCTGGTTCCCCAGCGGGATCCCGCGCCGCAGCAGGCGGTCGCAGGCCGCCGCCGCCTCCGGGGTCACTTCCTTCGGGTGGTTGAACTGCGTGAAGATCCACAGCGGGTGGTATTTCGCCAGCATATCGCACAGCTCGTCCGTGATCCTCTCCGGATCCGTCACGATCACCCGCGTCCCGATCCGGATGGTGTTCACCAGCGGGCGGAAGCCCTCCAGGTAATACTCCAGCAGGTCCATGGGCAGCGCCAGCGGGTCGCCGCCCGTCAGCAGCAGGTCCTTGATCTCCGGATGCTGCTTAATATACTCCGCCGCCGGGGCCAGGGCGTCCCGGTCCGCAATCCGGTTGCTCATCACCGTGTTCTTCCGCGTGCAGTGCCGGCAGTTCATCCGGCAGATGTTCGAGCAGAAGAACGCCGCCCGGGAATAATACTTGTGGACGAGGAAAGGCGTCACCTCATAGCTGAACTCGTTCAGCGGATCCTTCCGGAAGTCGTCCTGCAGCTCCCGCGCGTCCGGCACGCACTGCCGGAAGATCGGGCAATGCCGCGGATCCTCCCGGTCGATCAGGCTGAAATAGTATTCGGAAATACGCAGCGGATAGACTTTCTCCACCGCCCGGATCGCGTCCCTGTCAATGTCCGCGTCGCCCAGCCGTTCAATCAGCTGCTCTGCGCTTGTAATCATACCCGTAATGTCACCCAACCCCGTTGTTTGTTCCTCCCGCGCCCGCGGGAGGCCGGGGAAACCCCGGCAAAATAAAAGGACGGATGCTGCGCTGTGTAAAAACGGAAGACGCGCCGTCCCTTCGGCGGCCCTTTCAGCAAAAAAAGGCCAAATTTATCAAATTGTATTATATCCGATACGCCTTGATGTTGTCAACTTGAAAGGGCACGGTTTCGCTTGTTTTACAAGGGGTTGGGGCTGCGGGGCGAAGCCCTTTCCGTTACCAGGCGGTCTGTGACGCAGCGGAATGATTCCATTGCTTTTTCGCGCTTTGCCGTATCCCGCATCACCGCATTCAGCACAGGCAGGCAATGCTCCTGCCAGGAATAGCCGGCGTTCATCGTTTCCCGCAGGTCTTCAAGGCATATCTCCTTCAGCCCCGGAACAGCGGCGTCCGCATAGGTTTTCCATTTTTCAATCTGAAAGCGTCCCGAATCAAAGGCTTCGGGCATTGCGCCGGATGTGTCCGTGATATTCATGGTTCTCGTTTCCCGCCGATAGTCAATTTCAGAAGTTACAGTACCGTCAGTTACTGCTTTTTTCAGACAGGTAACAGATCATATTCAGCGAATCCGGCAGGTCTTCATCAACATATCCGGAATCCGCAAAGCCGTGTTTCCCGTAGAGGCGGATCGCCTCCGCGTCTGCTTTCTTTACGCACAGCTCCACATGATCGTAACGGCCTTCTTTCCGCAGTTCATCCAGGATCAGCTCAAGCGCCCGGGAACCATATCCTTTTCCCTGGTACTTTTCGTCGATCATGAACTGCTGCAGGTCATATCCCAGCGGTTCGTCCGTAAACTCCCTGACGAGCGCCGTCCCGACGATCACCCCGTCATTTTCAAACGCGTAAATCTTTACGTTGCAGTCGCGGTAAACATAGCCCCTGGCCAGGATGCCGATCGCCGGGGCGACATATTTCTTTTGTTCTTCCTTTACCGACAGGGACGCCACATCCATCCAGTTGTCTTCAGTTACGCTGATCAGTCTCATCATAGTCCTCCCAAACCGGGTCGCTTCCGTCGTGAATCCCAAAACTTATTTTCCGGTTTTGCCGATCCCTTCATTTCTGCAGGTCAGCCGCGGCCGGAAAACCGTAAGCGCCTTCCGCGCTCTGTACAGCCCGTGTGATCGCCTCGCTGACCACTTCCGCCGCCAGCGTTCCGACCAGGTCCTGGTCGGCTTCGATCTCCCCGATGGATACCGCGTAGATGCTGTCGCCGTCAGCGGAGGTATGAACCGGGTTGATGGATCGGGCATATCCGTCATGGGCCATCCCGGCGATCTTGCAAAGCTGGGCCTTTTCAAAACGGGCGTTTGTAAAAACGGCGCAGATCGTCGTATTGCCTGTGAACTTGTTCTCGACCACCGCATAGTTTCCGCGCATATACTCTGATGTGGAGCGCAGGCCGGTTTTGTCTTCGTTCAGCATTCCCGCAATCTGTGCTCCGGTCCGCCAGTCATAGACATCCCCGAGGGCGTTGACAACCACAACCGCCCCGATTTTCAGCTCCCCGATCCGGATCGCGTAGCTGCCGATGCCGGACTTCATGCAGTAATCCATTCCGGCGGATTTACCCACGGTGGCCCCGCATCCCGCGCCGTAGTTTCCGTCTTTGTAATTCGGCGCTTCCATAGCCAGCCGGGCAGCCTCGTACCCCATTTCCGCGTCCGGCCGGACCGAGGCGTCCCCCACGGAGAGGTCATAGATATCGGACTGGGCCACCAGGGGCACCAGGGCATATCCTGTATCATAGCCGATTCCGTGTTCTTCCAGGTACTGCATCACGCCGTTTGCTGCGCCCAGGCCGTAGGCGCTGCCGCCGGCCAGGACGATCGCGTGGATCTCCCGGGCTGCCATCAGGGGATTGAGCAGCTGGCTTTCCCGGCTGGCGGGGCCGCCTCCGCGCACATCCAGTCCGGCACGCATGCCGTCCGGCGCGATGAACACCGTACAGCCGGTGGCCGCTTCCGCGTTTTCGGTCTGGCCGATATAGACAGGCCCGACATCGGTTACAGGAATTTCGCGCATGTGATAACCCTCCTCTGCCAGTGAAACGGCCGGCAGCAGGATCGCTGCCAGGCAGATACACATCAGGCTCCTCACGGTTGTTCTTTTCTTCGGCTGTAGCCGGTTTGATTTCCGCGTCATTGCATCCTCTCCCCTGTTCTGTCTTCCGTCAATGCCGGTTTCCCGTCAGCCCGTCGGCCTCAAAGCCGGAAACCCTGCCTGTGGAAGATTAACTTCCGGGTTTTCTTACCAACAGGTGCCTTGACAAACTGATATTTGTCCGGAACCAACCATCCTGTGAGATTATATCAGAGAAGTTCTCTGCATAATCCGCTCATCGATCCTGCGCACAACGCTGCTGGTATAGGCATGAAAAAACTTGAGCCAAAACCCGCTGCCCGACGGATTGATGCTTTCAAAATCCACGCCAAGACTGGTATACCCCTCAGCTTTCAAGGTATTGATCACATCATTCAGCAGGTTCCTGTATACACCCCTGCCCCTGTGTTCAGGCAAACAATATGCTCCCGTGATATGCCGATAATGATTTCCGGATGCAGCGAAGGTCTCGCCCTGATCTGACACTGCCATATAAGCGCATAGTTCTCCGCCTGTCTTTGCTGCAAAGTAACGTTCCTTATTCCTTTCCGAAAAATCCAAAAACGCTTCCAGTGTATCCGGTTTTCGGTTCATAAAAAAGGGGCTGGCGCAGTAATGCTCATTCAGTGCCAGATACAGTGGATAAACGGATGCATAATCTTCCCCGGGCAATTCCAGAAACTCATATCCGCTGCATGCAGCGCCATCGATTGTTTCCATCGGACGAACAGCATCTGCGCACCTCATGCCAAATCCATAACGAAAAAGCTGCTGTTTTGCCTCTTCATCATGTTCATATAAACAAATGGCATGAGACACCGCTCCGGCTTTTACCCACTTTTTTGCAGCAGCCTGATACAATGCTGCATAAATCCTGCCGTGATTTTCCATGGCTGCACCATTCGCACCCATGGGCGAAAAAATACCTTTCACATCCGTGGAACGAAAAGCATTCTCAAATGGTTCCACACTGCAAAGAAATCCGACCATTTTTCCGCCTTCAAACGCTGCAACGCCGAAGCCGTTTCCGGATAATTGTTTCAGTACCGGAATGCCTGATATTTCCGGAAGCGCCTGTGTAAATGCTCTCTCACAATTGTACGCGCCAAGGGCAATTTCCGCTGCTTCCTCTGTATGTTTCGGTTCAAAGTCTCGAATGATCATTTTTTCTCTTCCGCAAATCCCGATTTGTCGATCGTCGTTTATTTCAAAACCCGCTAATAACTTGTCAAGCCTTTTTTCAAAATCTCTTTCAGCTTTGAGAAGGCATATCAAAGCAGGCCACCCTGTACATTGTACCAAGCCAGCACTCAATTGCAATAATGAACT